>Ga0207684_10000153_pt1 | contig 120731 bp, 107 predicted proteins | sample KBSK5501metaG_FD_184342 | JGI IMG/M metagenome (GOLD analysis project Ga0207684, IMG submission 184342) | Corn, switchgrass and miscanthus rhizosphere microbial communities from Kellogg Biological Station, Michigan, USA - KBS K5-50-1 metaG... | ecosystem: Host-associated > Plants > Roots >...
CCGCCCACGAGGCGCAGCTCTGGGGCGGCGACACCGATGCTCTGCCAAGGCACCAACCAGCCGCCCGATCTCAAAACGGTCGCGGTGAAAGGGCGGAGCCTGCTCTTGACATCTCCATTCCTAAAAGCCCGAGCGTAGCGCCGCAGGCGCGTAGTCGAGGGCGATTGTGGGCGGCCCCTCGACTTCGCTGCGCTACGCTCGGGGCGAGCGGAATGAGCGGCCCCTCGACTTCGCTGCGCTACGCTCGGGGCGAGCGGAATGAGCGGCCCCTCGACTTCGCTTCGCTACGCTCGGGGCGAGCGGAATGAGCGGCCCCTCGACTTCGCTTCCCTACGCTCGGGGCGAGCGGAATGAGCGGCCCCTCGACTTCGCTGCGCTACGCTCGGGGCGAGCGGTCTATTTGCACGGGCGCGCGAATGTTGCGCGAACGAAGTTGCCCGATGATACTTCGCCCCGGTGCGCGTGGTTCGCCGTCGACTTGGGCCGGGACCACCATGGAGCTCCGATGATCCGAAGACAGGCTTGGATGTGTGCACTGATCGCCGCGGCCATCGTTTGGCCTGCCCCGGCCTCCGCGCAGCGGCGCGGCCGGACCGATGGGCCCGAAAACTCGGAGTGGGGGAAGGGCGGCTACTCGAGCGGGATCGGCAGCTTCTCGCTCGCCCTCGATTGGGGCGCCGCCATCGAGCACGAAGACAAATACGGCTACTCGGGCACCCCGTTGTTCGTCGGGGGCACGCTCTCGTACTGGAGCACCGACTGGTTCGCATTGGACCTCTCCGGGGCCTACTTGCTGGTTTCGAAGAAGGTGGACGTGCTGATCGGTCCACGCTTTCGCACCGTCACTTATCCGGTAACCTTGGGCTTCGCCGTCAAGGCCGGGCCGATCTTCCTCGACGGAGGCACGGTGCGGTTTGGGATTTCGCCGCAGGTGAGCCTGGACCTGCTGCTCGACCGCCACCTGATCTTCGCGCTGGGCTATGCTGTCGACATTCCGTTCAGCAGCGGAGGTGTTGCGAGCCGAATCTTCATGACCATCGGATACCGGTTTTAGCCATGTCGTCGTTTGGAGCAATGCTGGCGTTCGCGTTGGTGGCGTTGGGTCAGTCCAATCTTCCGGAAGTCACGCCCTCCGGCCGCGTTCGTCCTCCTCCGCTCCCCACTCCCGCGGAAGAGGAGCCGCGCACGATCAACATCATCAACTGGGACGCCAATGCCCTGCCTCGGATCTTCCAGCGATCGGATCAGCTTCCGCTCACCGATGCCGAGGTCGCCAAGCTGGCGCGGGCAGGTTTCGACAGCGCGCGGCTGGTGAAGATGCTCGAGGAACGCCGTTGTGCCTGCGACGCTTCGGCCGACGGGTTGATCCGGCTCAAGGAACAAGGCGTTCCCCCGGATGTCATCTCGGCGGTGTCCCTGCACGCGCTGAAACCGAACCGCGCGCTCAATCTGGACGTCCGGATCGACTTCACCGGCGAAGGCAGCGAGGCCCGCGAAAACTTCCTCTACTTCTTCCTCGATGACGGCGAGCTGGTGCGCGTGCTCACCGCCAACATCGGCGATCTGCTCTCGCGCCAGCACGCGCACGATTCGGTGATCGATCGCAGCGACATCCTGATCGCGCGACGGGTCCGCCGCATCGAGCTGCCCGGCGAGATTCCCCTCAAGACGTATGGGAAGCACACCCTGCTGGTGGTCGCCTCCCCCAAGCCTACGCTCACGCACCCTTCACAGCTCACGGACCAGGAGCGGAGCCGGGCGCAAAGCTATACTTTCGACTACCCGCGCACGTCGATCCAAAATATCTGCCGTCTGACGGCAGGCTACAAGCGCGACGCGGTGCTCACCTACCGATGGCATTTCATGGGAAGTCGGTTCGAGTGTGAATGGAACTAGAAGGATGAAAAAACAGATGATGCTCCGTCGCTTCATTGCTGTCATTGCGTTGGTCTCAGCCGCAGCGTGTACCGGGCCGCGGGCCTTCACCCGGGGAACCTACGAGGACCCCAACGTGATCGAGATGCTCTCCGATCAGTTCAACGAGAACGATCTCCAGCTGATCGCCAAGAAGGTGGTGGGGTCGCTGTCCGGCTCGAACGCCTTCGCGCAGATTCAAGGCCGCCCGATCATCGTGGTGGGGAAGATGAAGAACAGCACCAGCGAGCACATCGACATGCGCTCGCTGGCGGACAAGATCCAGGTCGAGCTGCAGAAGACCAACCGCTTCACCTTCATGGACAAGGGCGCGCGGCAGGAGATCGCGGAGGAATACGAGTACCAGGGATCGGGCTACGTGAAACCGGGGCAAGCCAAGGGACCTGGCCAGCAAGAGTCCGCGGATTACCTGATGACCGGTGAGATCTCCTCGATCGTGCAGGAAGTGGGGGCCGACAAGCTCGTCTATTACAAAATGACGGCCAAGCTGCACAACCTGCGAAGCGGAACCATCGACTGGCTGGATGACAAGGAGCTCCGCAAGAAGTTCGAGAAGAAGGGGGTCAGCTGGTAGTCGGCTGAATCGCACCGGATGCCCCTTCCGAGGAGCCGAACCGAGCGCAAACCCGGCCGGCTTCGATCACTCGGCGCAACTGCCGCGCCGCTGGTCGCGCTGTCGATTCTTTTTCCCGCGTGCGCGGGCGACTACGTCGGCCGGACCCAGGGCGTTCGGCGCTCGTACGAAGCGCAGGACTACGCGCGGGCCCTGAAGCTTCTGGACGACGAAGCCAAGGGGCCGCAGGTCGACCGGCTGCTGGTGCTGCTCGACCGCGGGATGATCCTCCACGCGGCGGGGCACTTCGACGAGAGCATCGCCGCGCTGGCCGAGGCGGACCGGCTTTCGCAGCAGCTGGACGGGATATCGATCAGCGAGGAAGCCAAGGCGCTGCTTTCGAACGAGCGGCAGCGCGCGTACCGCGGCGAGGATTTCGAGAAGCTGATGATCAGCGTGCTGCAGGCGCTCAACTACGCCGAGCTGGGAAAGGATGAAGACGCCTTGGTGGAGGTGCGCCGGGTCAACGAGCGCATCCACAAGATGATCACCGATGAAAAGAAACCCTACGAGCAACTGGCGATCGCGCGCTACCTGGGAGGAATCCTCTACGAGGACGAGGGCGATTGGGACAATGCCTTCATCGACTATCACGAGGCGCAAAAGCTGCAGCCGGATCTGGGTACGCTGGCCGAGCCGTTGCTGCGGCTGGCCAAGAAGACGCAGCGCGACGACGCCTACCAGGAGCTGAAAAAGAAGTATCCAGACGTGCCGGAAAAACCGCTCGGACGTGATGAGGGCCAGCTGGTGGTGATCGTGGAATCGGGGCTGTCGCCAGAGAAGAGGTCGGCGCAGCGGGAGCACCATGGAGAGCGTGGGGTCGAGTTGGTGGACGTGCCGGTCTACCGCGACCGCTGGCCCCGCACCGTGGCGACTGTTCAAGTGGGCGAACAGGTTCAAAGCGCGACCACCGTGACCTCGCTCTCCGAGGTGGCCAAGGTACATCTGGACGATCGAATCGGCCGCATGTTGGCCAAGAGCCTCGCAAGCACAGCCGTCAAAGCCGGGGTGGCCGCCGGCGCCGGGGCGCTCACCAAGAGCGAGGAAGTCGGCGTGGCGACCTTCCTGCTGCTCTCGCTGACCACGCGCGCCGATCTGCGGTCCTGGCTTTCGCTTCCCGCTGAGTTCCAGCTGGCGCGGTTCCGGCTTGCGCCGGGCAAGTATCAAGTCCGCGTAACGCAACGCGGGATAACCAATGAGCAAGCAGTGGAGGTCCGGCCGAAACGAATCGCCCTTGCAATCATGCGCAAGTACTGAGCGCAGCGCTCGGGCCACCCAGTTCCGATCGATCGGTCTTTGCGGCCCGAAGGTCTGCAAACTTGTTTCGTATGGAAACATGTACTATTACTTTCCATATCGTGAAGATCAAGAAAGTGGCGACCAACATCCCAGCAGCGCTGCTCGCCGAAGCGACCGAGCGCACAGGACTCAACCAAACTCAGGCGCTGATCGCCGGGCTCCGGGAGCTGATCGCTGAACAGAAGCGTCGGAGAATTCTCGACCTTCGCGGCAAGCTCCTGATCCGAGTTGATACCGCCCGAACACGACAGAGGAGAAGGATCTGATCTCCCTTGCGTCGCGTGATCGTCGACACCAGCGTGTTTGTGGAGTTCTTCACGGGCAGGCGGGTGCCGCATTTCGAGTCGTCGCTGAGGAACAACGCCGCGCTTCTGTCTCCGTACGTTCGGCTTGAACTTCTTCAAGGAGTCCGAAAGAACGAGGCCAGTGAGCTGGGAGAACTCTTGGGAGGAATTCCCCAGGTGCCTCAGCGCGACGAGCTCTTCCCGCTGGCGGAGCGGATGATCGGGAGATTGAAAGGAACCGGGTTGACGCTAGGGGTGGTCGACCTTCTCATTGCTGCGCAGGCAGAGCTCTTCGGATGCCTCATCTTGAGCTTCGACGCCGTGTTCAGGAAGCTCGAGAAACTGGGAATGGCGAGGACCTTGCGTTAGCGCTAGCGCGCGACCTTGATTGGATCCAAACGCTGCCGGTAGTGCCCTGAAGCAGCCCAGTTCTGGATGGACGGAAGGCGTAGACCGGAGCCGCTCGGACAGCCTCTCGGCGGAAATCTGCTTTCCCGGGATTTCATCCACAATGGGGGATTCCTCCTTGGCGCCTTGGTCGAGTCTGTAGTAATCGTCGAGCATCGACCTGCGGGGGGAGAAGCGCAGCGAGCACGCAAGTGCGAGAGCCAGATTGGCGGTTACCCCGGGGGTCCGGTGAGCGCCAACCCTCCAGCGTCGGTTTTCCGGAGACGTCCTCTTTCGTCGTCCTGTTGATCGAGCCTGATCCCACCCTGCGGCAGCACTTGTCGAAGGCTGTAGGAGGGCGATACCGACTGATCACCGCCGCCGACTGCGAGGAGGGCGCGGTGAAGGCTTTCTCGCATCGGCCGGACCTGATCGTCGCCGACGCCGAGGCGGTGGCCCGATCGGGGCGCTCGGTCCGGCAAATCGCCGGCGCTCCCGAAAGCTTCGAGCTTCCGCTGATCGTGCTCGGGTTTCGCGCCGGCGCGGAAGCCAGAGTCGACGCGGCTCGAGTTGGGGCGAGCGAGTACCTGCGGAAACCCTTCGCTCCGGTGGAGTTGATCGCCCGGATCGATACCCACCTGCGAGTATCGGAAGTGGCCAAGCGCGCGCTGGAGAGCGAGCGGCTGGCCACGCTGGGGCTCTTGGCATCCGGTTTCGCCCACGACGTGCGCAATCCTTTGAATGGCATCCTCAATTCCCTGGCCCCGCTGCGGGAGCGGGTGGCGGCCCTGGATTCTCAAGCTGCACTGTCGTTGATCGAGATCATCGACAACTCCTGTCGCCGAGTAGGAAGCTTGGCGGAGATGTTCTTGTCGCTCGGTCGTTCGGGTAGCTGCCACGGCCAGGTCGATCTGGTGGAGTCGTTGGAGACCTCTCTCAAGGCGCTCGAGCACAAACTGCCAAGGGGGGTGACGGTGGAACGCCGGTATTTGTACGGCGGCCCGGTGCGGGGCCACGCGGCTCAGCTGCGCCAGGTGTGGATCAACCTGGTGGACAACGCCATACGCGCCGTGGGCAAGGCAGGGCGCATCGTGGTGAGCACCGAACGGGTGGCAAGCGATTGCCTGGTGGTTGTTTCAGACTCCGGAGGAGGAATCGCTCCCGAGCACATGCAGAGCCTTTTCCAGCCGTTCTTCAGCACCCGCGCGGATGGAACCGGGCTGGGGCTCGCGCTCTGCCGCCGAATCGTCTTGCAGCACGACGGGCTGATCGATGTCAAAACGCAGCTGGGCAAGGGTACTCAATTCATGGTGACGCTGCCGTTGGTGGACGAGCCCGCCGTGAAGCCTTCCCGGACCGGGCGAGCGTCCGCATGAAACAATCCAGGAAAAGTCCTCCGCTCCGGTTTGCCGCTGTGCGTGATAACAATTGAGGTGGATCCCCGCCAGCTACTCACTGTAAGGTGCGCGGCCCGGACGTCTGGGAGAGCCGCCCGGGTTTCAATAGAGGGAGCTTGTGATGCGCAGCAGCGCGCCTGCAGCTGGTGGTAGGTCGCTTGGAAAGATTGACTTTCCAGTCGACTCAGGCCTAAGCGGCTCACCTCCGAAGGGAGCGGTGGCAGTTGTCACCATGAGAATGTTCCAAAACGCTCCTCCGCCAGCGGGTGGCAATCACTATCGGGCTCTCGAGGGTTCCACATGAGATATTTCGGCTTGTGCGCAGTATTGGGCCTTGCACCTTTGGCCTGCACGCCCACCCTTGATTCCACTGTTCCGCCGGACGTGGTTACAGCCCGTTTTGATCCGGCGGTAACCCCGCCTGATGTGCCAACCCCAACGGATTTGGCCAAGGATGAAACGACCGACCTGCTTGCGATACCGGTCAGCCCCAGCGCATCTGCAGCCGAGAGGGAATTCATTGAAAAGTTCCTCAACACCCTGAACGGTTACCCGCCCGACACGCCCGCCACTGCCAACTTCGACGCGAGGTTGCAGCCGAGCAGCGTCAACCGAAGCAGCGTTCGGGTGATCGACCTGACCAGCGGTAGCCCGTTGGCCTTGACGCCAACATACGCAGACGTCGGTAGTCCGGCGAAGGGCCAGATCACGATGACACCACCACCGCCTTCATCCCCTGACCAACCGGGCGGCTGGGCCATCGGGCACAAGTATATGGTCGCGCTGATCGCAGGCACAAACGGGTTGATCGGTTTGCAAGGGCAGCAGGTGGTGGGCTCCGCCGCATGGGGGCTCCTCACGTCGGTAAACCCTCTGGTCACCTGCCCAGATAATCTCGCAGATCCGAATTGCCGAGCCACGACCGACCTGATTCCCTCGACTGAGACGGATCCGGCGAGGCGAATTGCGGATCAAACGGCCAAAGCCAAACAACTCGAGCACATCCGCCAAGGCTATGCGCAGTTGATCAACCTGCTGACAAGGCAAGGAATCAATCGAAGCGACATCGCCCTTCTATGGACTTTTACTACTCTGAGCCGGCCTCAAGCGACGTTCGATCCTGGTAACCAGGTCATTCCATTTCCCAATGACCTTGCCGCCCTCCCGCTCCCGGGCGGAGGAGTACGGGTCAATTTGCCGATCCCGGATGGCGGGTCACCGCTCGTGCAGCAGCTCTTCCAGGGTTTGAACACCTTAGACGGCTTCTCCACGACGGCGCCAATTGTTTCTGAGAATTCCGACCCTCTCCCTGCTCTGACGAAGAGCCTGCTGGATCCGACGACCATTGTGGATGGTGGAACCGGCGTGCTGAACCTCAACGCGGATGGGGGAATCCAACCGCAGATTCGCCCGTGCCTCACGAACGTCCCAAACGGGAATTGCGCTACGTTCACCACCCCGGACGGCGGAGCACCCCAACAGCTTCAACTCATCCCCACCGTTCCCTTGTTGGAGCGGACGACTTACGTCGCTTATTTCACCACGAAACTGAAGGACACCCAGGGGAACGCCGTGGCGCCCACCACTGCATTCGCCTTGATGCGGAACCGAAATCCACTCGTTGATGGCTCTAACAACAGCACCATCAGCACCGTTCCCACCGTCCTCGCCCAGCAGCTCGAACTAGCGCGCCAGGTGATGAAAAAAGGGTTGGACACTTTGGAATCCACGGGGATCACCCGAGAGCAATTGGTGCTGGCGACGGTTTTCACGACCCAGAGCGAAGGGGCTGCGCTCAAACAGCTTCGCGGAGCGCCTTTTTGGAACGCTGTCCCGACAACCGTGCACTTCCCCACGGGCTGTTCCAGCAGCAGCTGCGTCGGAAGAATCGTCGTAGCGAATCTGCTCACCGATCCGCAGGGAGTCTTTAACCCAGCCAACCCGAGACTCGAGACAATTTCGTTTACTGTATTCTTCCCCAGTGGCAGCCCACCGCAAGGTGGCTGGCCGGTGACAGTATTCGGGCATGCATTGTCGCGTGCGCAGTCTGACGCGTTTGTCCTTTCTTCCCTCTTCAACTCAGCGGGACAAGCGGTAATAGCCACCGATGTAATTTGGCACGGCGACCGAACCACTTGCACCGGGTCTAGCCTTTTCATTAATTTGGGCATTAACAGCGATCCAACTTGTCCGAGAACGGCAACGTCCGATGATGTCGCCTGCGCAAACCCAAGCACCCAATTCTGCTGTGAAGACCAGAGCTGTCCGCTGCTCGCGACTTCAGCCGGTCGCTGCGTCGCACGCAATCCCGCCAGCCGCGCAGCATGCGATCCCGCAAGTACCGGCGGCGTGCCCGGAGATGTTTACTGCCGCAGTCGTCCCACAGGAAACCAAGGACGGTGCATCACCAACCCAGACATGACCATGTCTTGCGAGGGAGGGTACTTCAAGCTCGACTCCACACCCGGTGGCTCGGTGCCCTGTATCTCTGGCCAGAATATTCTCAATTTAACCAACTTGTTTGCCACCAGGGACAATTTCCGCCAGCAGGTGCTCGATCTGAGCCAGCTCGCCAGAGTGATTCAGGCATTCGGCCCTGGCAGTCTCAACGAACAGCTTTCGGCCAACAAGAAGCTGAACCCCAACCAAATCAGTTATGCAGGCATGAGCCTGGGTGGCATTTTGGGCACGCTCTACACATCGGTGGCGCCGGAAATAAAAAATGTCGTTCTGAATGTGCCTGGGTCCGATCTACCGACCATCTTGTTAACGTCCCCCACGTTTAAGCCGGCGAAAGACGCGTTTCTTGCTACGTTGGCTGCACAAGATCCGCCGATTCTATTCGGTACTCCTGCGTTTGATGATTTTATCGGCGTAGCAAAATGGATATTGGATCCGGCCGATCCAGTCAACGTGGCCTACGGCATCCTTAACGATCCGAGCATGCCAACGACTCGGAAGGCATTAATCCAATACATCACTTTCGATCAGGTGGTCCCAAATCCAACCACGGAGGAGCTGATTCAAGCGGCCCAGCAGACGGTTCCAACGGGTAGACAAGTGGATCTCTGCAAATATGATCCACCACTCTGTGATCAGACCATAGATCCCAACTGTTCCTGTCCCGGTCCGTCCTGCGGGATACCGCCGAACGATCGGCACGGATTCCTGCTTAATTTCTCGCCGCGCTTTAGGGATTCCAGAACTACCAGGGCGCAAACACAGGCGGCGAACTACATCAATAATCTCGCTGCGCCCTGCATGCCCTAAGCGTCCCTGGAGGGGGTTGAACGCATGAAAACCGTTTTTCTTGTATCGATCCTGCTGATGCTCGGCGTTGTTCAGAGTGCGGCTTGGGCAGCCGGTTTCGCAATCGATGTCCAGGGGGGGCGGGCAACTGGAATGGCTGCCGCGGTCACCGCGTTCATCGACGATGCGGAAGCCGCTTATTACAATCCAGCGGGGTTGGCCCAGGGACGAGTTCTCGACGTTCGGGTGGGAGCCACACCAATCATTCCTTCGTTCAGTTTCCAGGATCCGGCGGGGCAAAGCATTTCCGGAATTGTCAGGCCGGTACCGCCTCCACACCTGTACGTTTCGTACGGTGTGACGGACGATCTGAGCGTGGGGCTCGGAGTATTTTCGCCGTATGGCCTGGTGGTTCCGTGGCACTCCGACTGGGAGGGTCGATTCCTGACGATCAAATCTGATCTCAAGACGTATTACATCAATCCACAGGTGGCCTACCGAATCGGGGACCGGGTGCGCCTGGGCGCGGGGGTTCAAATCGTCCGGAGTACAGTTAGCCTGAGGCGCGCCATCAATTTCGTGGACAGCGAAGGACTGGCAGAGCTAGCCGGCGGTACTTGGGGGGTCGGAGGGAATGGGGGATTGCAGATCGAGGTGCTTCCTAACGTGCTCTCCTTCGGCGCCACTTACCGCAGCGCGGTGAACGCCGACGTGAACGGCAGAGCACATTTCTCGAACATTCCGATTAACTTTCAAAGCACGGCGAAGGACCAGAACGTTTCCACCACGCTCCATCTGCCGACGTCCTTTTCATTGGGCTTGGCTTATCAGGCCCTCCCTGCTCTCAAGCTGGCCTTCAACGCGGACTACATTGGCTGGCAGGTCATTCAGCGATTGGAAATAAATTTCGAGGACCCATCGCTCTCCACCGTGCTACCGAAGCATTGGAGTCACACTTGGAACTATCACTTCGGCGCCGAGTATACGCTGAACGCTCAGTGGCGCCTGCGAACGGGGATCCTGTATGACCCTACTCCGTCGCCTCAAGACACCATCACGCCCGAGCTGCCTGATGCAAATCGCGTAAACATTGCACTCGGTGCTGGTTATCAGTGGGGGCCCTTCGCGGTGGATGCTGGCTACCAGCTGGTGGTGATCACCAACGCCACCAGCACCTCTCCGCTATTTCCCGGTAGCTACCGCGGCGTCGCCAACCTCTTGAGCCTAACGGTGGGCTACCATCTCTAAAGGCCAGGGAGCGGTATACGTTCAAGATGCGATCGGCACCTCCGGGGCGGGGGCACCCCGGAGCGAGGACGCCGCCGCAGCACGTATTCGGAACCAACTTTTGTTACTTAACTTTAACTGGGTTGATGTTGCCGCGTCTGCCGTATTGTTTGGTACGAGAGTGGCAAGCCAGGGACGAAGTCAAAGGGGTCCTGATAAGGACCGCAGGCGTCGTGGCAATTTCTGTATCAAAAGCTGGTTAGCGTGAGACGGCCGTCGACAGTGAAACAAATTGTATCTTAAGGTTTGGCAGCGGGCCGAAGGGCCGAGTTGGGCTCGTTAGACGGGTCGGCTCCGCCTCTTTGATGAAGGGCCGCAACGAAAACGTGGGAACGCGAACACGCCGTGAACGCGATTGACGTTCTCCCTCATCATCGCCCGCAGTGGAGACCCCTCCAAAGGAGAGCCCCGCACTGGGGTTCGGGCCCGGACGGAAGTACCCGGTTGACCTGTGATTGGTCCGGAGCCGGAACGTCTTCGCGCTTCGAAGTCGCCCGGCACAAGTCACCTTCGAAGCGCGATAAGACGTGGTCTGGCGATAGAACGAATTTACGGAATCGTGATGTTGAACGTCGCGCCCGTGACCGTTTGGAGAAGGCAGTTCAACGTGCCAGCGATAAATGCGGGGCAAGTGGGGCTTGCAGGGAAGGTCGGCCCGGCGATACTGCCGCTAAACGATATCGTGCCCGAGCCCACCACCACGCCCGACAGGGTCGCAGAGATCGGCGTGCCTGAATCGCAACTGAGGCCAGACGGCGGATTGTCGGTGACGTTGACGTTGATGTCCGGCGTCAGCGTCAAGTTAGTCCCGTCGTAGTTCCCCACGCCGGAGTTCGACGAGAGCGTAACGATGAATCCCGGTACTTCTGTCGAAGGGGCGAAGGTGCAATTGGTGACGGTGATGTTGCCCGTGTCGGGGTCGATCGTACCGGAGCAGCCGGCTGGGAGCTGGACGTTGTAGACGTCGCTCGAACCACCGCACGCGTCGCCGCGCAGCGCCGTGATCGTGCTGCCATCTACAATCGTCGAGCTGAAGTCGTCTGCAAACGCGATTCCCGCCGTGAGGACGATCAGGGACGCAATGGAGAGGCTTACGAACTTCTTCATGTGGACCTCCTTTACCAAGTAGTTTTTGTCCGACTTCATCGGTATCACCCTCCTGCTGTCGAGCGGTTGCCCCCGTCAGAGGGATGCCGCTTACGCTGAGTCGACTCGAAAGTCAATCAGGATGCGAAACTCGAAATCAGAGCGGAATCGAGGGTCGGAAGCGGCTGGAAAACCGCATCAAGTACAAACTTCGTGTGCAAACCAATGATCAGGAGTGAGTGATCAGCGTGCGCAACACCGCGAGCTTCCACGCGCGCTTTGCTGGCACGGCGAGTGCTTCTCGTGCCTGGCATGCCGAAGGAGACTTGTGAATGACCTCGATTAACCAACGGCGCACCACGCGCGTTCGATGTTTCGCGCCTGCGCGTCTGGAGCAATCTCATGGCAAAGTCCAGGGGATCTGCGGCGATCTTTCCCTGGGTGGAGCGCTGTTCGTGGGCTCGCTGTCGCCGCTTTGCGAAACGGTGCACTTGTCCCTGGAACTGCAGGGCTTGGGGACGCTGCAGGTGCCAGGAGAAGTGATTGCCCACCGCAACAATGGAAACCGATCCGCTTCGGTGATCAGGTTTCCACGGCTGAGCCCACACAACCTGCGCCTGCTCTCCAGATTGTTGGCCAGACGCACTGCCGGCTAGCGAGCACTGGTCGCGCCGCAATTTTCGTCCGATCCCGATCGCGTCTGGTTTTACGCGTTTGCCCTGGCTTTAAGCTTGATGTCGCGTGGGAGGCACTGCGCGACAAAGTGCTTGACTCCCCATGTACGCCGGTCTACCAACCGCGGCCCACAGGGGGAAGTGCCCTATCAAAGTAGCGTCCGCGACCCCGCCAGCGCTTGCCGTACGGGTCGTGACGAACGAAGAAAGGAGGAGTCGTCGTCCGACGGAAAGGCAAGCACCACGACGTTGTGGATTTTCTTCTTCGAATTGTTCAACAGTAGGGGGTTTCCATGCGATTCATCAGGAACGTAGCGTTTGGATTGGTTGTATTGTGTTTCGTCGTCACTTCCGCGAGCTATGCGCAAAACATTACGAAGGGCAGCTTCACCGCAACCTATATCGGACCAGCGAAGAATCAATCGGGCCTGAATGGCGGGATTGTGCTGGACTGCACCACGGTTACCCAGTGTTCTTTCAAACGAGACGGGATTGTGCCACCCGGTGAGAGTCGAGTCGGAATAGTCGTCACGACCGCCGTCGACGATGTGTCCGTTCACGTGGAGCTGGGAGTGTGGCTTGCGAGCCGCTGCGGCCCAGATCCGACGACGCCTGACATCAGCGGAGCGGGCGATGTACCTCTTATGGCCGCTGGCACCTATATTATCAGCTTCCAATCCGAGGCCCTCCTTCCTGCAGGGACCACGTTCTCGCAGAAATGGTTCGTGAGCACGACGGATACAACCGTGTCCTGCGGCGTGAGCTACTGTGTCAATTCTGTCGCTGGTGGCGCCGCCCCGGCCCCGGCCGACTGCGATCAACCGTAATCTCTCACAACGGAAGATTGCTAAAGAAGCTCCTGGGACTTTGACCCGGGGGCTTCTTTTTTCATGCGGTTCCGGAATCAATTCACAGTACCGAAACAATGAGGCCGACGGCGCCACTGGTGAGCATGTTTCTCGCAGGATTGGTTGAATGCGTGCCCACCGAGCCGCCGCTCCTCTGTGTGGATGCAACCTCTTTGAAAAGAAAGATCTTGACTCGTTTCTCTCGCCGACTTACCTACGATTGCGTCTCAGGGGGAATCACCTCACAGAGAAGCTGCGAGTTGTTTACCTAAGTTGTTGCATTCAATTAACAACAGTCAGGGGAGGGAAGTATGACCAAGGCCATTTTCGGATCGATGGGAATATTTGCCATTGCGTTGTTGTCTCCGGGCACAAGTCAAGCGGGCAAACCAGCCAGCGTTTCGTTCGAAGGTTTCGTGGAGCAATATTCCACGCCCGGAGGGAATGGCGCCGGTGGCGTGGAGTGTGCCACAGAGAATCAATGCCAGATTCCCGACCCAACGGATCCAACGTTCCACCAGCCGGTGATTCGGTTCGTGCTCGATACACCCATGATGGTTCACGTGCAGGCCGGATTCTGGGTGAACTTTGACTGCCCAGATACGGAAGTGCCGGACACAATCGAGGGTAACGTGGATTTCAGCGGAATAGATCCGAGTCTCCTGCCGGCGCAGGTTGGCATCCGCATCAACTTCGCCCCGCCACAACCTCCCGATGGTTCGACATTCGCGATGGAGTGGGTCCTCGGTCCGCTGCCGCCTGCTGACCAATGCCCAGTCAGCGCCTGCCACAACTATACTCTCGGCGATGCTGGCAACATGTGTATGTAGCCTGCGACCAGCTCACAAATCGCTTTCAGTCCAACTGCCAGTGTAAAGAGAGGGCCGCCGAAACGCGGCCCTTTTTTTTGGATCCAGCTGGGAAAACTCCTCCCCGGCGATGCCCGCAGAGCGATTTTCCGAAGAGCGTAGATAGCTTCGAGTAGATTGACGCCGGATGAATCATGCGACCCTGATCGCCATCTATTCCGCAGTCATCGTCCTGGGCGCGATGGCTGGCGCGCTGGTGGCGGTGCTCGCCACGCACGAGCGACGTCTGGTCACCTTGCTGTCCTTCGCTGCCGGCGCGATGTTTGGCGCAGCGTTCTTCCACATGCTCCCCGAAGCCATGCGCGGGGGCGGCTATGGCGTTTTCTCACTGGTGCCGCTCGGCTTTCTCGCGCTGTTCCTGCTGGAGCGCTACGTGCTGGTGCACGTCTGCGAGGAACCGCCGGACTTCGCCCATCACGGGCACGGCCCGGTGGGGCTCGCGGCGTTTCTCGGTCTTTCCGCGCACACGCTGTTCGACGGCGTGGCCCTGGCGTCCGCGGTGACCGAGGGAGTGGGCTTCATGGCCTTCCTGGCCATCGCCGCGCACAAGGTACCTTCGTCACTGTCGCTCGCCTCGATTCTCAAGAGCGAGGGCAGGAGCCGCTCGGCCATTCTCCTGTACGCTCTGGCGTTCGGGCTGATGGTGCCGGTGGGAGCTGGCTTCTATTTTGTCCTCGATGCGGCGCTTCGGTTCGGGCGCTTCGCGCCACAGGCGCTTGCCTTCTCCGCCGGAACTTTCCTGTACATCGCCGTTTCCGATCTGTTGCCGCACGTGAACCGCCACGGGAAGGAGGGGCGAGGGCGGAACATCGCCGCGCTCGCCGTGGGTGTCTTGCTGATGTTCGCGCTGACCCTCATCACGCCGCACGAGCACTGAGATTCACAGACTGCGCGCCTGGAATGCTCCGCGGTCTTGATTGTTGTGGTCCCCGCGTTGAACTCCTAGATTCCGCGCCCTTACCTGCCTAATGAGGGCCCATGAATACTGACATCCGCGCGCTCACCGACGAAGTGACGCGTGAAAGCAGCTTCGTCGAATTGCTCACCCAGGAGGCGAGCAAGGTGATCGTCGGCCAGAAATACATGCTGGAGCGAGTCCTGATCGGCCTGCTCTGCAACGGGCACGTTCTTCTGGAGGGTGTTCCGGGCCTGGCCAAGACGCTGACCGTGCGCACGCTGGCGGATGGGATCAACGCTCATTTCATGCGTATCCAGTTCACGCCGGATCTTCTGCCCGCCGATCTGCTGGGCACGATGATCTACAACCAGCCGACGGCGAGCTTCACCGTTCGGAAGGGACCGATCTTCGCCAACGTGATCCTGGCGGACGAGATCAACCGTGCGCCGGCCAAGGTGCAGTCCGCGCTGCTGGAAGCAATGCAAGAGCGGCAAGTGACGATCGGCGATCAGACATTCGCTCTGCCCAGCCCCTTCATCGTGCTCGCCACCCAAAATCCCATCGAGCAGGAGGGAACCTATCCGTTGCCCGAGGCGCAGGTGGATCGCTTCATGCTCAAGGTGAAAGTGGGTTATCCCACGCGCACCGAGGAGAAGCAGATCATGGACCGGATGGGCGGCGCCCAAATCCCCACTGTGCAGAAAGTGATCGCCCCCGAGCACATCGCCCGCGCGCGCGCGGTGGTTCACCAGATCTACGTGGACGAAAAAGTGAAGGACTACATCCTGAGCATCGTCTTCGCTACGCGCGACCCGGCCGAGGCGGGATTGAAGGATCTGGCGGATTACATCGAGTACGGGGCGAGCCCGCGCGCGACCATCTACTTGAGCCTGGCCGCCAAGGCGCACGCCTTCCTTCGCCACCGCGGGTTCGTCACGCCGGAAGACGTGAAGGCAGTCGGCTTCGACGTGCTCCGGCATCGCGTCTCGCTGACCTACGAGGCGGAGGCGGAGGAGCTGACGCCGGAGAAAATCATCCAGCGCGTGTTCGACCGCGTTGAGGTTCCGTGAGCTGAAACTTGCTTACCAAGGACCTGATCAAGCGAATCCGCAAGCTGGAGATCACCACGCGAAAGGTGGTGTCGGATCTGCTCGCCGGGCAATACCACTCGGTGTTCAAGGGCCGCGGGATGGCATTTTCCGAGGTGCGCCAATATCAGCCGGGCGACGAGATCCGGATCATCGACTGGAACGTGACCGCCCGCATGAACGAGCCGTACGTCAAAGTCTTCACCGAGGAGCGCGAGCTCACGGTGATGCTGGTGGTGGACGTTTCGGCGTCGGAGGATTTCGGCTCCCGCGCTCGGTCGAAGGCAGAGGTTTGCGCGGAGGTGGCGGCGCAGATCGCCTTCTCGGCGATCGCCAACAACGATCGGGTGGGCCTGATCCTCTTCTCTGATCGCGTGGAGAAGGTGATTCCGCCCAAGAAGGGTCGCAAGCACGTGCTGCGCGTGATCAGCGACATCCTTTCTTTTCGGCCGGTGGGTCGCGGGACCGATCTCGGCGTGGGGCTGAACTACTTGTCTCAAATTGCCAAGCGCAAGTCGGTCACCTTCCTGATCTCCGACTTCCTGACCCGAAACTTCGAGACCAGCTTGCGCATCGTCAGCCGCAAGCACGATCTGGTCCCGGTGGTGATCACCGATCCTTTCGAGGCCTCCTTTCCGCGACTCGGGCTGGTGGCCCTGGAGGACCCGGAGACCGGCCAGCGCGTGGTGGTGGACACCAGCCAGCCTCGCGTGAGGAAGCGCTTCGAGGCAGCGATGAGGGGGCGCCGCGACGAGCTGAGCAAGCTGTTCAAGAAGCTGGAGCTCGAGTTTGTCGAGCTGCACCCGGGCGAGGAGTACGTTCTGGCGCTGGCGCGATTTTTTCGAGCTCGCGCGCGGAGGCTGGTGGCGTGAGGCGGTCGGTGGTCAGGTTTGAGTTTCTTTCGATCGCTGCGGCAGCGTTGATCTTCGTGAGTGGCGTCAATGGGGCTGCGCCGGGGTTTGCGGCGGCCCCTCGACTTCGCTTCGCTACGCTCGGGGTGAGCGGTGTTCCGTTCAGCCCGAGCGTAGTGCCGAAGGCACGTAATCGAGGGCGATATCTGGCGACCCCTCGACTTCGCTTCGCTACGCTCGGGGTGAGCGGGGTGGCTGTCGATGCCGGTCCGGAGGCGGTGGAGCCGCTTCAGTTTCGCAGCTGGGTAGAGCCGAAGCAGGTTCGCCTGGGCGAGCCATTCGTGTACCAGCTGGTGATCACGCATCCGTTGTCACAGCGGTACGAGCTGCCAGTCCCTACCGCCCTGGGACCGTTCGAGCTGCTCGGCCAGTCTCGCAGCCGAGAAGACGCGAAGGACGCGGCGACCACCACCTTCAAGCTCAGGTTCTCGGTGTTCGAGCTCGGCCGGCAAACGCTTCCCGACCTCGAGTTCCAAGTGGCGGAGGCCAACCGGGTGGGCCGCTTCGTCGCTACCGGGATGGAAGTGGAAGCGATTTCCTCACTGCCTCGCGATGCGAACGAGAAGGGCGTCTCGCTCTACGACATCAAGCCGCCCGAGGACGTGCCGGTGCGCAGCTACCGTCTGATCTGGGCCCTGCTCGTCGCCCTCGCGGTGATTGGGCTCGGCTACGCCGCGGTGAAGTGGTTTCGGCGGCCGCGGCCGGTGCGCGTCCCGACGCGTCCGTTGGAGCCGCTCCACGTGCGGACCATTGCCGCTCTGGACCAACTCAAAAAAGAGGACCTGCCCTCGCGCGGGCGCGTGCGGGAGTTCTACTTCCGCGTTTCGGAAATCCTGCGTGCCTACCTGGGCGAGCGATACGGCTTCGAAGCGCTGGAGTGCACCGGCACCGAGCTGATGGACGCGATCGATCGCCTGCGCGCGCCGGGCCTTCCCCGCGACGAGCTGGCCCACTTCGTCCAGCGCTCGGATCTGGCCAAGTTCGCCAAAGCCGAGGTGACCTCCGCCGGCTGCCAGAGCGACCTCGAGTTCGCTTATCGGTTGGTGCAGCTGACTTGGAGTCGCCCAGAGGCAGCGACGGGCTCGCAGCTGACCCAGGTTGCGGGCGCGAACAGCGATTCATCGAATGCAGACCGAGCTCACCTTCCATAATCCGCACGCGCTGTGGCTCTTGCTGCTGGTTCCCTTGATTGCGGTCTGGGGGCTGGTGGAGGGCCGCTCGCGCGCCGTGCTGCTCTTTTCGGCTGCGCATGCATTCTCAGCGGGGCCGGCGGGGTGGAGGCCGCGGCTGCTTCAAGCTCTTCCATTGCTGCGGATGGCGGCGATCGCCGCGGCGGTGGTGGCGCTGGCGCGGCCCCAGGTGCGCGACGCGCGGATCCGCGACCTGTCGGTGGAAGGGATAGACATCGTGATCGCCCTCGATCTCTCCACTTCGATGGAGGCGGGCGACTTTCGCCCCAACAATCGCCTCTTCGTGGCCAAGGAGGTGCTGACCGATTTTTTGAACTCGCGAACCAACGATCGGATCGGCCTGGTGGTCTTCGCGGGTGCGGCGTACACGCAGGCGCCGCTTACGCTCGACTACGGCGTGCTCAAGGACGTGGTGAAACAGCTGCGCACGCGCGTCCTCGAGGACGGGACTGCGATCGGCGACGCGCTGGCGATCTCGCTCAACCGGCTGCGCGATTCCGACGCGAAAAGCCGGGTGGTGGTGCTGATCACCGACGGGGACAACAACGCGGGAAGAATCTCGCCGATCGACGCCGCGTCGATGGCCAAGGCGCTCAAAATCCCGGTGTTCTCCATCCTGGTTGGCAAGGGCGGGAAGGTGCCGTTCCCCGCGGGGCAGGATCTTTTCGGCAATACCGCCTGGCGCGAGATGGATATCCCCGTAAATCCCGCCCTGCTGCAGGAGATTTCGAAGATGACCGGCGGGGAATTCTATCGCGCGACGGACACCGAGGAGCTGAAGAAAAATTTCCAGAAGGTGCTCGACGCGCTGGAGCGCTCCAAGATTATCGAGGGCGGCGCGGCGGCAAATTACCGCGAGCGCTTCGCCGAGTTTCTCATCTGGGCCTTCGCGCTGGCTGGGCTCGAGCTTCTGCTCCGGGCCCTCGCACTGAGGGTTTTCCCGTGAACCCGGCCCATCCCTGGCGCTTCACGCTGCTCGGTTATCACGTAGGGTTGGCGCAACCCTGGTTCTTGGCGCTGGGCGCAATCGCCGTGGCGCTTGGCTTGGCAGGGCTCTGGGTCGCACTGCGGCGCCATCGCCGCCTCCACGAAGTCATTCCCGAGCGCCTCGCCGATCGCCTTGCCCCGGGAATCTCCACCGCCCGGCCAGCGATTCAGTCGGTGCTCTATGCCGTCGGTTTGGCCCTCTTTGCGCTCGCGCTGGCGCAGCCACAGTGCGGAAGCCGCTCGGAGCTGACCAAGCGGCGCGGGATCGACGTGATCGTGGCCCTCGACGCCTCGCGATCGATGCTCGCGCGCGATGTGCAGCCCAGTCGACTCGAGCGCGCCAAGCTGGAGCTGAGCACGCTTTTGGACGAGCTGAAGGGCGATCGAGTGGGGATCGTGGTCTTTGCGGGAGACGCCTTCATCCAGTGCCCGCTCACCTCCGACTATGCCGCGGCCAAGATGTTTCTCAAGGCGGTGGATCCCGAGCAGATGCAGCAGGGTGGGACGAACATCGGCGCCGCGCTGCTGCTCGCCAAACAGCTGCTCGACAATGCCGACCGCGGCGCCAAGGACCGAGTGGTGGTGCTGCTCTCCGACGGCGAGGACTTCAGCGGCGAAGTCAGCGACGCTACTTCCGCGCTGCGCGAGGCGGGAATCAGGGTGTTCGCGATTGGAATCGGCTCCGAGTCGGGCGAGCCCATCCCTCTGGTCAATCGAAGTGGGGAGGTGACCGGGTACAAGAAGGACGTCAACGGCAGCACCGTGCTCACCCGCCTGGATCGCGCCGGTCTGGCGGCCATCGCTCAGGCTACCGACGGGGAGCTCTTCTACGAGCCGCACACGGTAGCGATGCGCGATGTGTCGGAGCGGATCGACAAGCTGCAGAAGAGCGAGTTGGAAAGCCGCCTCACCGTTCGCTACGACGAGCGGTTCCAGTATTTCGCTGGTCCAGGTTTGGCGCTGCTCGCAGCGGGAATGCTGCTTCGCTCTTCCCGGAGGAGGAGCGCGGCGTGACGGGCGCGGCGCCTCGACTTCGCTTCGCTACGCTCGGGGTGAGCGGTGTTCCGTTCAGCCCGAGCGTAGTGCCGAAGGCACGTGGTCGAGGGCGATATCTGGCGGCCCCTCGACTTCGCTTCGCTACGCTCGGGGTGAGCGGTGTTCCGTTCAGCCCGAGCGTAGTGCCGAAGGCACGTAGTCGAGGGCGATATCTGGCGGCCCCTCGACTTCGCTTCGCTACGCTCGGGGTGAGCGGGGCGTTTGCCGTCTGCCTCGCGCTGGGCTCGGACGCCAAAGCGATGGGCCCGCTGCAGAAGAATCATCCGTTGGTCGAGCAGGGGCAGAAGGCCTATGAGGACGGACGGTTCGAGGACGCGCTGAGGGCTTTCGAGGATGCCAAGAAGGAGCTGCCGTCCTCTGCCGTCGTGGAATTCAACCGCGGCAACGCGCTCTACAAGATGGGCCGCCGCGAGGATGCCAAGCGGGCCTATCACCGCGCGGCGGAGACCGATCGGGCCGACCTGAAGGAGAAGGACTACTACAACCTCGGCAACGTCTGGGCGGAGATGGGAAACGCACAGGAGGCGATCACTTCCTACCGCAAAGCGCTCACCCTCGATCCTTCCGACGAGCAGTCGCGCCACAATCTGGAGGTCGTCCTGCGCAATCTGCCGCCTCCGCAGGCGCGACCGGATGCCGGCACGGACGCGGGGCCGCCGGATGGCGGAGATGGAGGATCGCCCGATGGCGGCCGCGACGGCGGGGGCGACGGTGGCTCGGACGGCGGCGGATCCAAAGGCGGCGACGGTGGACAGGCCGACGGAGGTGATGGGGGTCAAGGAGAAGCGGGGCGCCAGCAGCCTCAGTCCATGGGGGATGCGGGCATCGACGCTGGATCTCCAGAGCCGGAAGAGCTGGGACTGGACGGTGGTTACCTGGGCGACATTCAGCTGAATAAGGAAGACGCTGAACGGTTGCTGGATTCCATGAAGCAGAACGAGAAGAATCTGCAGCTCTGGAGGTTTCAGCAGAAGAAGAGGCCGAGGAAGCAGAATGAGAAGGACTGGTAGAGCACTCGGGTCCCTGGCGATGCTTCTGACTTCCGCCGCGGCGCTGGCGGATGTGGAGTTCTATCAACGGGCGGACCGCAACGAGGTAGGGCTGGACGACACCTTCCGGCTGACCATCGTCGTCTCCGACGCGCCTGACTCGTCCAACCTGCAATTTCCCTCGAGCAATGATTTCGAAATCCTGAGCAAGTCGCAGAGCTCGCAGATGTCCTACCAGCTCGGCGGTGGAGCGTCGGGCGTTCTCAAGCGCACGCAAAAATACGTTCTGCTGATGCGCGCCAATCGCACCGGTGACCTCACCCTCCCTCCCTCCGTCCTCACCATCCACGCGAAGAGCTACAGGACGGAGCCGGTTCGCATCACCGTAAAAAAGGGTCATCTGCAGGATCCCCGGGCCGGCGCCCAGCGAGGGTCGTCTTTTCCGGATCCGTTCAGAAGGTTTCCGTTTCCGAGCGTCCCCGGCTTCGACGACGAGGAGGATTCTTTGCCGGACGTCGATGTTCCGCGCTCCGAGTCCGATCTCTTTCTTCGCGCCTCGCTGGATCGCGACGAGGTCTACGTGGGAGATCAGACAACCCTGTCCATCCACATCTTCTCGCGAGTGGATCTGTCATCGGTGGACGCGGTGACCATGCCCAAGCTGGATGGATTCTGGAGCGAGGACCTGGAGAGCCCGAGCCAGCTCACCGGCGAGCAGAAGGTGATCAACGGGATTCCCTACCGGGCGTATCTGCTCAAGCGCCGCGCGCTGTTTCCGGTCAAGCCGGGCACTGCGAAGATCGGCTCGGCCGAGGCGGACATCACCACTGGATTTTTGTTCGCCGGGCGACGCGTGCATCGAGTGGGAAATGAGCTGAGCTTGAAGGTGAAGCCGCTTCCGCCGGGAGCACCGCCCAATTTTTCCGCCGCCAACGTGGGCCGGTGGCGAATTTCGACCGAGGTCGCTCAGGGGCAGCTGCAGCTCGGGCAGCCGGCAAGCGTGAAGGTGATCCTCGAAGGCAAAGGGAACTTGAAGAACATCGTGCTGCCGTCGCTCTCGGGACCCGCCTCGCTGCGCATCTACGATCCCACGACCTCGGACAAGATGGCGAACAGCAAAGGCAAGGTTGGCGGACGTCGAACGCAAGAATATCTGGTGATGGCGCAGCAGACCGGCAGCTTCACTCTGCCACCGCTGTCATTCCCATTCTTCAATCCAGAAACGGGCCGCTATGAAGTGGTGAAGACGGAGCCTCTCACCTTGACCGTTCTGCCCGGACCGGAGGGATCCAACTTGCTGGCCCAAGGTCCGAGCGGAGCCAAGCCGGACGGGGTGAGCGCCAAGAACGTGCTCGCCGCTGGCGGTCTTCGCCCACTTCGTTACCAGGCGCACTTCACGCAAGCGAGGCCGCCGCTGTGGCAACGCCGCTTCTTCGTCCCCGCGCTGCTGGCGCCGATCGGAGCCTGGTTGGCGATCGCGTTGATCGGCTTCGTTCGCGCGCGGCTGACCGAAGAGGATGAGACGAGCCTGAAACGAAAGCAGGCGCGGGCCGCCCGGCGCAGGCTGGCGGCTGCAGAAAAGCTCAAGCTGGCTGGCAAGCCCGCGGCCTTTTTCGGAGAGGTGGAAAAGGCGCTGATTCAATTCTTGGAGGCAAAGCTCGGTGGTCCGCTTGCCGGTCTGACCCGCGATGCTCTCGATGCGCGACTGCATGCCGCGGGCGCATCGGAGGATCGCCGGATGGAGATACTTCGCGTGCTCGAGGCGTGCGATCTGGGCAGGTTCGCGCCGGGAGCGGACCCCTCCAGTGCGGGTGCGGGTTCGGGTGACCCCTCGACTGCGCTTCGCTACGCTCGGGGCGAGCGGGGTGCGGACTCAGCAAGCTCGCCCTACGCTCGGGGCGAGCGGGAGGCGCGGGAGCGGGTGCTGGATTCGGCAGCGGCCGCCATGGAAGGTTGGGAGAGCCGATGATTGCAGCGCTGATTCTCGCCACGGTGCTGTCGCAGGACTACTACACGCCGCAAGAGGCGCAGGCTGTCTACAAGCAGGCGAACGAAGCCTACGATCGGGAGGACTACGCGAGCGCCAAGCAAGGCTACCAGCAGTTGTTGGCTCACGGCTTCGAGGGCGCGGACGTCCTGTTCAACCTGGGAACGACTTGCCTGGCCTCCGGGGATTTGGGCGAGGCGGTCCTCTATCTCGAGCGCGCCCGTCGAGCGGCAGGCGGGGCCGCCGACATCGACGCCAACCTGGTCCTGGCTCGCGCGCGCCAACTAGATCAAGTCGTAGGTGGGGCGGAGGAGCCGTTCCTGCAGCGGTTGGTGATCGCCACCTCGAGCGAAATCGCGGCCTGGTCCCTTCTGGTGAGCTGGGTCGGCGGCGGCGCTTTGCTCCTGCTCTACCGCTTTCTCCGCCCCGGTCGTCGCGCCTGGGCCGGCGTGCTCGCCGCGTTGCTGCTCGTCTCGGCCGTTCCCGCGGGATTGCTGGTCGCCGCGCACGCGTATGTCCGCGAGACGGTTTCTGAGGGCGTGATCGTCGCCAAGACGCTCGCCGCGCGCGAGCTGCCGGCGGACTCGGCCAAGGTTTCCTTCGAGGTTCATGCCGGCCTCAAGGTTCGGCTGCTGGAGAGCGCGGGCAGGTTCGTTAAGGTCCGACTGCCGAATGGCCTCGAGGCGTGGGCGGAGAGAGACGGCGTCGCGGAAATATGATCCAGCTCCGGGAGGCGACCAAGGTCTACCGCCGAGGGAAGACCGAAGTCCGTGCTCTCTACGTGGCTTCCCTGGACGTCCCTCGAGGGCAATTCCTCTCGGTGATGGGGGCATCGGGCTCGGGCAAGAGCACGCTGCTCAATCTGCTGGGCGCGCTGGACCTTCCTACCAGTGGATCGGTGCGCGTAGACGGGTTGGACCTCACCAAGCTGGACGACCGGGCGCTCTCCGAGTTTCGCCGCAATCGTCTGGGCTTCGTGTTTCAGTTCTTCAACCTGCTTCCCACTTTGACTGCGCTGGAGAACGTGATGCTGCCCGGTCTGCTCGCTGGCGGCTCGGGGTCCGAGCTGGACGCGCGAGCGCGCTCGCTTCTGGAGACGGTGGGCCTCGCTGGGCGGGAGCACCATCGCCCCGACGAGCTGTCCGGCGGGGAAATGCAGCGCGTGGCGATCGCCCGGGCTCTCTTGACTGAGCCGAGCCTGCTGCTCGCAGATGAGCCGACCGGGAATCTGGATTCCAGAACCGGGGCGGAAGTGCTGCGGCTGATGCGGCGCAGCTCGCAACAGCGGCAGCTCACGGTGGTGATGGTGACCCACGACGCGACGGCAGCGGCGATCGGAGATCGGATAGTCCGACTGGCCGACGGGGTGATCGTCGGCGACGAGCGAATTGCAGGTGCCGCCGCCTGAGCCCTAAGATTCATCCCTCGGCCCGTGCCGGGGGACTTCGTGTTCGAGGTGCGCCGGCCGAAGCCTGGTTTGCTGGGTAGCGACGCCCGCCGATGCTCCACCTGCTCAAGCTGATCTCGATTCGTCATCTGCGCGGCGCGCCTCTGCGATCGATCCTCACCGCCGTCGGCGTTGCGGTGGGCGTGGCCACAGTGGTGGGGGTTACCGCGATCAATTCTTCGGTGATGAGCGCCTTTCGCTCGACGGTCGAGACGATCGCCGGGAAGGCGGACCTTTCCGTGACCGCGACGGAGGCCGGCTTCGACGATGCATTGGTGGAAACGATCAGGGCCGTTCCGGGCGTGCTGCACGCTTCCGCGGCGCTGAACGTGGTCGCTCCGCTCAAAGGCCATCCTGGTCAGAGCCTCTACGTGATGGGCGTGGATTTCCTCGATGATGGCTACTTCCGAAGCTATCAGGGCGTCGATCGCGAGCTGGGCTCGCTGGCGGACGATCTGGAGTTTCTCAACTCCACCGATCGGATCCTGGTATCCGAGCGTTTTGCCCGCGAGCAGGGGCTGCGCGTGGGCGATCGCTTTGAGCTGATCACTTCGGAGGGGGCGCAGCCGTTTCAGATCCATGGGCTGGTCCGAGAGTCTGGCGTGGTGAAGGCATTCGGCGGCTGGATGGGGGTGATGTACCTCGGCTCGGCGCAGGAAGCCTTCCACCGCGGCCGCAACATCGATCGCGTCGACGTGGCCGCGGACGCCTCCGCGGGCGCCGACGCGGTTCAACAGCGCCTTCGAGCGGTGCTTGGACCCGCGTACGAAATCGAGCGCCCGGCTCGGCGCGGGGGAAGCGTGGAGCGCATGATTCGCAGCTTTCAGATGGGCCTCAACCTCGCATCGGGTGTGGCCCTACTGGTGGGCGTGTTTCTCGTCTACAACACGGTGTCCATCTCGGTGGTGCAGCGGCGGCGCGAAATCGGCACCCTGCGCGCACTGGGGAGCACCCGGCTGCGGATTCGGGTCTTGTTGACGCTGGAGGCGCTGGTAGTCGGCGCGTTGGGCACCGCGATCGGTATTCCCCTTGGAGTGGCCACCGCGCGTGGCGCGATCCAAAGCATCTCGGATACTTTTTCGTCCATCTACGTTCGGGTGAATGCAAACGAGGTGCGGTTCACGCTGCTGCAGCTGGTGCTTGGCCTGCTGTTGGGAATCGCAGGTAGCGCTTTCGCAGCGCTGCGGCCTGCAGTCGCGGCATCGAGAGTGCAACCGGTGGAGGCGCTTCGGCGCGATATCGCCGCGGGCGCGGAGATCGCCTCGCAGCCCTCCAGGATGGGATGGGTGGGGGTCGCTCTGCTGCTTCTGATCTTCCCGGCGACTTTGATTCCTCCGCCGGTAGAGAACTTCGCGTTGGGGGGCTACCTGGCGATCTTCCTGGTGATGATGGGAGCTTCGCTGGTTTCGCCGCTGATTCTTCGAGCCCTGCGGCCGCTGTTCAGTGGTCCGGGTCAGTGGCTGCTCGGGATCAGTGGGCGAATGGCCGCCGAGAACTTCGGCCGTGCTCCGCGCCGCACGGCTGTTCCGGTTTCCGCGCTGGGCCTCGGCGTGGCGATGACCGTGGCCATCGCCGGCTGGGTCGGCTCGTTCCAGCGATCTTCGGAGGAATGGATCGATCAATCGCTGCCGGCCGATCTCTTCGTCAGCTCGTCGGCGAAGTTCGCGGGCATCCAGAACACGCCGATGAAACCGGAGATGGCGGACGAGCTGGAGCAACTGCGGGGCGTGAAAGCGGTGGACAAGGTCCGGATCTTTCCTCACGACTTGATGGGGCTTCGCATCTACATCGTGTCGCTCAAGCCGGAGATCTACGAGCAGCGAGGAAAGTTGACCCTGCGGGAAGGCCACTTGCCCAACCGCGAGGAACGCGAAGCAGGAAAAGTGATCATCTCGGAGAACCTGTCGCGCAGGCGGAAGCTGCACGTCGGCGACAGCTTTCCGATGCAGACGTCCACCGGGGTGCGATCGTATCGCGTGGCGGCGGTGGTCACCGACTACACTTCGGACCAAGGGGCTATCTTCATGGATCGGGAGATCTTTTCGGCTCACTTCAAAGACCGCCTGGTCGACACGTTCGAGCTGTACTTGTCCGACTTGTCGAAGCGAGAGGAGATCCGTCGTTGGATCACCGAGCGCTTCGGCAGCCAGTATGACTTGTACGTGCTCAGCAACGACGAGCTTCGCAAGGAGTTCAAGGCTCTGGTCGACAATGCATTCGGCGTCACGTACGCGATGGAGTTCGTGGCGGTGATGCTGGCGCTGCTCGGCGTGATCAACACGCTGCTCGCCGCGGTGCTCGATCGGACCCGCGAGATCGGGCTGTTCCGAGCGGTCGGCGCATCGCGCGCGGATGTGGTGAGGCTGATCGCGGCCGAGGCCGGCTTCATCGGCCTTTCGGGAGGGTTGATCGGCACCCTGGCCGGGCTGGGAATGGGGCTGATCGTGACCCGCCTGATCGGGATCCAGGTCACCGGCTGGTCTCTTCCGTTTGTCGTGCCGGCGCGAATCGCGCTTCAAATCTCGATGGCGACCAGCGTCTGCGCGGTGCTCGCCGGTCTCTACCCTGCTCGCCGAGCGGCACAGTTGCAGCTGGTCGAGGCGCTGGCATACGAGTAGGGGCCTGCCTGTAACGCGTCTATACTGACCACGATGATCCGGGGTTCGGCAGCCAAACCGTTCTTCATCCTGCTGGTGGAGGATGAGCCCGTGATTCGAGAGTTGGTGCGCAGCATGCTCTCGGATGGCGAAGTCCGAGTGGACTGCGCGTCGGACGGCGTGGAGGGTGTGAAATTGGCCAAGACGCGCACCTTCCACTTGATACTGCTGGACGTGGTGCTCCCGCTGATGGACGGCGTCAGCGTCTGCCGCATGATCAAGAGCGACCCGATGACCGCTGCCATTCCGTTGTACATGCTCACCGCCAAGACGAAGCAGTCGGATGTGGATGCCGCCATGAAAGCCGGGGCGGATGGCTACATCCAAAAGCCGTTCCGCGGAACCGAGCTGATGGAATTGGTGGCCAGGCTGCGAGCTGCCGGCTCCGCGTGAGCTGAGTTGACCGCCGTGCCTAAGGCAGTCTCGAGTGGAGATAGCGCGCCAGAGCCAGCAGGTCGTCCCAGTCGAGCTGATCGAATTGCACCGCCATTCCCTCCGGCTGGTGGCGCGTCACGCGGCAGCGCGTCACGACTTCGCGGTCGTCAGGAAGTGGAATGCAGACGGTCAATCTCCGTGCTTCGCTCATCGGATCGCCGAGCAGGTACAATCCGGCCATCGAGAGATCGCGGGCCTTGGCGACAATCGACTTGCCGTTCACCAGCAGCTTCACCATGAAGTTGGCCTTCACTCTCGGGTGAAACCGCTCGGGTGGCGTGCGGCTCTCGGACCGTGTGCTGATCATCGGTTCCCCGCCGGATGACGGGCTGGTAGAAGCGTGGATCAGCTCGACGCGGACGCAATTTATTGCCCTTGATTCCCTCCTTGCCCAGCTCACCCATCGCGCTGGTCCTCTCGGGCGGCGGCGCGCGCGGCGCCTACGAGGCGGGCGTGATTCGCTACCTGCGCGAAGAGCTTCCAGCTTCCGTCCGGGAGCGCGTTCGCTTCGACATCCTCTGCGGCACCTCGGTGGGCGCGATCACCGCGTGCTTTCTCGCTTCGACCATGCACGAGCCGGACGGCCAGGGCCGCGTGCTTTCGGACATGTGGACCGAGCTGTCGCTGGAGGCCGTCTACAAGGTGAAGGGGGAGGACCTCTGGAGCCTGACCCGAAAGATGTGGCGAGCCGCAACCAACGAGCCGGTGCGCGCGGAAGGCTGGCGGCTGTACGACATCTTTCACCCGGAACCGCTCGAGGAGATCGTCCGCACCCGAGCCCCGTGGCCCCGCATCTCCGCGAACCTGGCGAAAGGACTCTTCTCCTCGCTCGCAGTATCGGCCACGCAGATCGCGACGGGAAGATCGGTCGTCTTCGTTCAGCGGAGCGCGCCCGGGCTGCCGCCTTGGAGCCGCGACCCGAATACCGAGGCGCGCGAGGCGGTGATCGGACCCGAACACGCTCTGGCATCCGCTGCCATTCCGCTTCTTTTCCGATCGGTGAAGATCGGCGAGGAGTACTTCTGCGATGGCAGCCTCCGGCAGAATACGCCGCTCACGCCGGCGCTGCGGCTGGGCGCCCAGAGAGTGCTGATCATCGCCTTGAAGTATCGACCGGAGGGCCAGGCGCTGCGCCCGGTTGCGCTCACCGCCTACCCCACGACTCCGCTGCTGATGGGCAAAGTTCTCAACGCGCTGATGCTCGATCACACGGACTACGATCTGGATCGACTGCGGCGCTTCAACGAGATCCTCCGAGCTGGCCGCGCAGCGTTCGGCGAGAGCTTTGTTCCACAGATCAACGAGGTCGTGAAGCGCACGCGGGGCCAACCCTACCGGGTGGTACAGGATCTGGTCCTTCGTCCGTCGCGAGACATCGCGCAGATAGCCGCCTCGCACGCTAAGCGGGTTGGGAGCCAACTGACTCGCGCGACGCTTCCGACCAAGATGTTGCACCGGCTGGCGCAGAGCCAACTGGTGACCGAGGCCGACCTCGCCAGTTACCTGCTCTTCGACGGAGAGTACGCGAAGGACCTGATCGCACTGGCGATGGACGATGCTCACGCCCACCGTGAAGAGCTCAGCCGGTTCTTCCAGTCGGATGCAGCGTGATCGGCTTCAGGGGTTCGACCCGGGGTTGCCGCTGCTTCCCTCGCCCGCCGAGCCCGTTCCCGACGGGACTTGGGCGGGGGGTCGATTCACTCGGTCGCGCAGCTCTTTCCCCGTTCGGAACAGCAGACCGCGCTTGGGCTTGACCGGGATCACCTCGCCGGTCTTCGGGTTACGACCTTGATATCCCTGATAATTCTTCACGTGGAACGCACCCAGCCCCCGAATCTCGATGTTCTCTCCGCGGCAAAGCGCTTCCTTCATTGATTCGAAGATCGTCTCGATGGTCGCCTCTGCCTGCTTCTGCGTGACCCCGCGCTTGGTGACGAGAATGTTGATCAGGTCAGACTTGAGCATTCGCTTCTCCTTGAAGCTGCCTGAGCCCGCGAAATCAGGGCAGTTTGGCGGACCGCACCGCCGACAGACGATAACAGATCGGAACCCGCTTGCAAGCCAAACGCATTGCCAACACTCGAATACTTCTAGGATTTTTACGTAGACCGCCAGCGGCGGCCCTCGCGGCACTCAGCGCCGCGCACGTTGGGCGAGATCCGCAGGCGCAGATTTTGACTCGACGCCCTCGGTGCCGACCTTGGCGTGAAACGATTCCGCCGCTTGCGCAGGGCGGCCGTAGATGTCGTATTGCTCGCGATGGTAGTTCTGCTGCGCCTTGACCTGGATCGACTTGTTGAACCGGTCCATCAGGTGGCGCAATTCTTGGCGCTCGTCCCCCTGCAGCAATCTGGCCACGTCCCCGCTGCAGTTGATCACCAGGACCGGCTCCTTGAAATTGGAAGCCTCGCGCCGGATCTGACGGAAGATCTCGTAGCAGACGGTGGTGGCCGTCTTGACGAAGCCTCGCCCGTCGCAGACCGAGCAGTCTTCATGCAGAATGCGTCCGATGGATTCGCGCACGCGCTTGCGCGTCATCTCCACCAGTCCGAGCTCGGAGATCCGAAGCACGTTGGTCTTGGCCTTGTCTCGTCCCAGCGCTTCCTGCAAGGTCTTGAACACCTTGTCCCGGTTGGTCGCCTTCTCCATGTCGATGAAATCGCAGATGATGATCCCGCCGATGTTTCGCAGCCGCAGCTGGTAGACGATCTCCTTGGCGGCCTCCACGTTGATCTTGGTGATCGTCTCCTCGAGGCTCTTTTTCCCGACGTAGCGCCCGGAGTTCACATCGATGGCCGTCAGCGCCTCGGCCTGATCGATGATCAGGTAGCCGCCGCTGCGCAGCCAGACCTTGCGCTGGACGGCGCGGTTGATTTCCTGTTCGATGCCGTAAGCGTCGAAGATGGGCTCCTCTTCCTCGTGCAACAGCACCCGATCGCGCAGGGCAGGATCCTGGGCGCTGACGAAGCTGAGCACCCGCTCGTACTCGTCGCGCTCGTCGATCACCAACTTTTCTACGTCGTGTGCGAACAGGTCGCGAGTCGCTCGGAGGATCAGATCCAAATCCGGATACAGCAAACCGGGGCCCTTGGTCTTCTCGTTCCGGCGAATGCATTCGTTCCAGACCTCGATCAGGAACCGGATGTCCGACTCAAGCTTCTCCTGCGGGACGTTCTCCGCGACGGTGCGGACGATGAAGCCAGTCCCCGGCGGCCGAAGCCGGTCGACGATCTCGCGAAGCCGCCGTCGCTCCTTCTCGTTGGAGATCCGCCTGCTGATCCCCACGTGATCGACGGTGGGCATGAAGACCAAATGCCGCCCGGGGATGGAGATGTGAGAAGTCAGGCGCGCGCCTTTGGTGCCGATCGGGTCTTTGGAGATCTGGACCAGGACTTCCTGACCCACCTTGAGCAGCTCCTCGATGCGGGCCGGCTTGCGGTTCTTGAATCGCTCGTCGCCCCGGTTGCGCCCGTGCTCGCGCTCATCGCGCCCGTAGCGCTGCCGCTCCCGAGCGCGGCGCTCGCCGCGGATCTCCGGCTCGGAAGCGGTGCGAGCTGCCGGCTGCCAGGACTCGGGGCTCGGAGCCGGAGTGGGCGCAAACGCCGAGGTAGCGGCTTCGTCCGCACTGCGCTCAGGCTCGAGCGCCGCGGTGCTCGGGCGCTCAGGCTCGACTCCGGTAGCGCTCGGGCCTGAATCGAAATCTGTGGGTGTTGACGCCGACAGATCGCCGGCCGAGGTGGGCACCTCCTGGGTGCGCGAAGCGCCGGCACCTTCCGCCAGCGGGATTTCGTCGGCGAAAGATGCGGACGCCGGGCCCGAATCATCGGGGCCTGAGCTTGACGGCGTGTCGAGCGAGGGAGCTTCGTGTGGCTCGGGCTCGGATCGCTCCAGGTCGGCGCCGGCGCCCTGCGCGAGCGCCTCTTCCGCATTGTCCGCGATTTCCGGTACCTCGGGCGCCTCGTCGTGCTCGCCCTCGGTCAGCTCGAATTGCGCGCGGGAAAAATCCGGATCGTAGAAGACGTCGGTCACGTAAAGGAAGGCTGCCTTCTCGAGCCCGATGTCCACGAAGGCCGCCTGCATCCCGGGGAGAACCCGGGTGATCCGACCCTTGTAGATGTTTCCGACTATCCCCTTGTCTTTTTTACGCTCGAGGTAGAACTCGGCGATCTGCCCGTTCTCCACCAGCGCGACCCGGGTCTCCCGACCCGCTGCGTTGATCACCAGAATGCTGCTCATGGTCAAATCCTGACCGCGCAACCGAACGCGACAACCTGGCCGGACGGGAGACGGCGATGCCGCGAGGTTCTTGTTGCGCGCTGAAAGGGGTCGTGGAACGCGCGGCGCAGACCCATAGGCGGCTGTTCACCGGCCGCCCGCTACGTTCTGCTGCTGCTCGAAAACTGGCGACGCTCGCCACGGTAACCACTTCCTCCAAAGGTTCTCCGGATCCTCGCGCGCCCGCTTTCGTCATTAGCCTGTTCCCGGTCGGAGGTGTCACCCTGGCTCCTTGGGGTAGAAATGAGATGAAAGTTCGTCGGTTCGCGCAGCAGCTCCGGGGAACCTGTCCCGTCAAAGTCCTGACTCCCGGCAGACGCCCCTTTGGCGCCAGCCCAGGAGTACAACGGTATAGCCTTTCACGTCCGGTTCGCTGATGCAAAGCTTTCGCGGAGCAATTGGTGGCATAAAGACTCAGTGCCCCTCTTGAAGCGCTTGTTCTGGCCGCTGCTCCTCCTCCCGCTCGCAAGCGCGGCGGTCATTTTGTATGGCGTCCTTCGCTCGGGACGAGCGGCGCCCGCCTGGGTCGTGCTGTCCGTCCTCCTGCCGGGGTTCTTCGGCTTGGTCTATGCCCGCTTGATCCGGCTGTACCAGCAGTGGAGCCTGCCCCCGCCAGCTCGCGCCCTCTCCGAGGCCCTGGTGCCGCCGGAGCCGGTGGTGCTGGTCAGTCGCGGTGGGTTTCTCACGCCGGCCAGCGGCTTCTTCACGCGCCAAAACCTCTTTCTCTTCGCAGGCGGCCGACCGGTCGTGACGCTTCCGCTGGAGCACGTCGCACGGGTCGAGCTCATTCGAGGCAAGCTGCTTCGCACTCCCTATATCGACTTTACGTCCACCAGCGGCAAGAGGCTGGGTCGGCTGGGGGTGGAAAGCGCCGAGACGTGGGTTTCGGTGTTGCAGGATCTATGCTTGAGCGGCCGGTGAGCTCTTGCGGGCGCGCGGCTTCTCGACCCGGCGCCGCGGCTTCCAGATCAAGCGAAGTCCGGACCAGGATTCATCGAGGCTGCAGCGCTTGTTGTCGATCAGCCCGATCTCCAGCGCTGTCTGCCGAATGAACTCCTCGGAGAGGATGCTTTTGACCTCGGTCCCCGTCGGCCAGCAGACCCAGATCCCGCCGTTGACGGCCATGGCCCGCGATAGAGCCGGCAATCGCTTCACCAATTCCTTTTCGTCACTGGTGAAGAACAAGATGACGTCCAGGCCGGAGCGCGAGGTGATCAGGAACTCCACTCCATCGGGAAGCGGATTGAGCCGCTGCAAGAAGCCGGACGGCGGATTGATCACCGATACCTTGGAGCCTGCTCTGATGCCAAGCATCACCGGGAGAGGCGCGAGAGGGAACGGTTGCATGCTCAGAACTCCACCCGGAAGCTGCAGAACTCATCGGTGGCCGGAGACTCCATCACCTGGACGTGCTCGACGTGCGCATAGCGCGGCCCCTTCCGGCACCAGGAAACGAAGTCCCGCACCGCTTGCGAATCACCTTCGGCGACCGCTTCCACGTCCCCATCCGGACAATTTCGCACCCATCCGGTCAGCCCCAGACGCACCGCCTCGCGCCTCGCGCTGTCGCGGAAAAAAACGCCCTGAACCCTTCCCTTGATGCGCAGAGCCACCTTGACTCGCTCCATCGCCGTCCCTTTTAGCGCTCCTTCAGCAGTTCCAGAAATGCCTTCTCGTCGAGCATTCTAATTCCAAGCTCCTGGGCCCTCTTGAGCTTGGACCCGGCATCCTCACCGGCAACCACCCAATCCGTCTTCCGCGAGACGCTCCCGGCCACCTTTCCGCCCCGTCGTTCTATCTCCTCCTTGGCCTGCTCGCGAGAGAGGGTCGACAGACCCCCGGTCAGGACGACCGTCTTTCCGGCGAAGGGACCTGCTGCGCTCTGCTCAGGTGGCTGCGGTTCGACGCCGGCGGCGAGGAGCTTGGCGATCACCTCCCGGTTCTGCGGCTCTTGGAAGAAGGCGGCAATCTCCTCTGCCATGGCCGGCCCCACATCCCGGACGCGCATCAAGTCCTCCGGCGTCGCCCGGAGCAACCCTTCGACGCTGCGAAAGTGATCTGCCAGGAGCTTCGCTGTCGCCTCGCCCACGTGGCGGATCCCCAGCGCGTAAAGAAAGCGCCGGAGCGTGGTTCTCTTCGAACGGGCGATCGCGTCGAGGATGTTTTCTGCGCTCTTCTCACCCATCCGCTCGACCGCGATCAGCTGTCCCGCGTCGAGCTGGTAGAGATCTGAATAGTCCCGCACCAACCCCTGGCCCACCAGCTGCGCGCAGAGCTTCTCGCCCAATCCTTCAATGTCCATGGCGGACCGCGATGCGAAGTGGCGGATGTTCCCCTGGAGCTGAGCGGGGCACGCCACTCCGGTGCAGCGGGTGATCGCACCCTCCTCCTCCCGCACCGCCGCCGCGCCGCAGACGGGGCAATGGGTGGGAAAGGTGAATGGCACTTGCCGACCGTCGCGCTTGGAGTCGATCACCTTCACGATCTCCGGGATGACGTCTCCGGCCCGGCGCACGAACACCCAGTCCCCGACCCGCACGTCCTTGCGTCGCAATTCATCTTCGTTGTGCAAGGTGGCGCGAGAGACGGTCACTCCTCCGACCTTGATCGGCCGCAAGAACGCGACCGGCGTGAGCGCGCCGGTTCTGCCCACGTTCACGTCGATCGCTTCCACCAACGTTTCCTCCTCTTCGGGCGGGAACTTGTACGCGATCGCCCAGCGCGGGCTCTTGGACACCTGCCCCAACCGGCGCCGCTGGTCCTCGCTGTCGACCTTGACCACCATCCCGTCCAGCTCGTACGGAAAATCGTGTCGCGCCGACAAGAATCGCTGATAGCACGCACGAACCGCTTCCAGGCCGCTTGCACGGGCGTTGCGCGGGTTGACGGGCAAGCCCATCGCCTTCAGCCACTCCAGCTTCTGCCAATGCGAGCTCGGCTCGCCGCCGCTCAGCTGGCCAACTTCGTAGAGGAACAGGGACAGCGGTCGCGAGGCGGTGATTCTGGGATCCAGTTGGCGCAGCGACCCGGCGGCGGCATTTCTGGGATTGGCGAATAAAGGTTCGCCGGATTCTTCGCGCCGCTGGTTGAACCGGGCGAAATCTGCCTTGCGGATGAACACCTCACCGCGGACCTCCAGGTATTCCGGCGGGCTGGCCTCGGCGCGCAACTGCAGCGCGACGTTGCGCAGGGTACGCATGTTCGGCGTGACGTCCTCGCCCACCAGCCCGTCGCCGCGGGTTGACGCGCGCGCCAGCGCGCCCTTTTCGTAGACCAGCTCCACCGCCAGGCCGTCCAACTTCGGCTCGCAAACGTAGTCCACGCGCTCGATCGAAAGATGGCGCCGGATCCGCTCGTCGAACTCCGCAAGCTCGCCATCGTCGAACGCGTTGGCCAGCGAGAGCATGGGCAAGCGGTGCACGACTCGCTCGAACTTCTCCGAGGGCACACCTCCGACTCGCCGGGTGGGTGAGTCAGGCGTGACCAGGTCCGGGAACTGCTCCTCCAGGGCGGAGAGCCCCTGCATCAACCGGTCGTAGTGAGCGTCGCTCACCTCCGGATCGTCGAGGGTGTAATAGCGATAGTTGTGGTGGGCGATCGCCTTGCGCAGCTCCAGGATGCGCTTCTCGGCGCTGGTCTTATCCACGCCTTCGACCCCTTGCGGGAGGACTTTCCAGGCGCCTTCGAGACAGGGTGATCAAGATGTCTTGACAGCGCCAAAGTCCATCAATAACGTTCTGCTCAGTATTAAGGGCGCTCTTATCCGGGTGCCGCCCCTTCTCCATTCAGTTTCAACCCTTGGATTCCCGGACGAGGAATTCCAACGGCCCCCTGAAATTTCCCTCTCTTTCGTCCACGCTGAGCGCCGCAGCAATCAAAATCGCACAGACCGGATTACCCACGAAGCAAGTCAGCACGATCATGCGAAAAGCACGTTCCAGCAAAGAAGTCATTACCGACGATGATCCCGCGGTCGAACCGGAAGGTTCCGACGAAGTCCGTCCTAAAAGACGACGGCCAAGAGCAGAGAAGGATGAGGCTGAAAAGCCACGGCGCCGGTCGGCCAAGAACGACGGGGAGCCGGGACCGAATGCCTCTGCCGAGCCAGCGCGACCGATCCTGACGGCCATCTCCCGCCCCATTCGGGACGACGATTTGCAGGAGGCTCGGGTGGCCGACGAGGCGGACTCCAAGCCGCAGCCCGTCGCCGAAGCTGCCGTGGTGTCCGTACCCAGGATTGGCGAGCCGATGCAGGTCATCCGGCTCAACGATCTCAAGCGGATGAAGATCACCGAGCTGTCCAAGATGGCGCACGACTTCAACATCGAGGGCGCCCAGGGGCTCAAAAAGCAGGAGCTGATCTTCGCGTTGCTCTCGGGAATCGCCGACAAGCGGTTCGAGGTCCACGCCGAGGGCGTGCTGGAGCTGCTTTCCGATGGCTTCGGGTTCCTGCGCAGCGCGGACTCGGATTATCAACCCAGCCCGGACGACATCTACGTTTCTCCTTCGCAGGTGCGGCGGTTCAACTTGCGCCCGGGCGACACCGTCACCGGGCCGATCCGGCAGCCTCGCGAAGGCGAGCGCTTCTTCGCGCTGCAGCGGGTGGACAAGGTCAACTTCGTCGACCCCGTCGAGGCCAGGGAGCGGATCCTCTTCGACAATCTGACGCCACTCTATCCGACGCGAAAGCTGAAGTTGGAGCACGACGGCTCGGAGTTGACCACCCGGGTGATCGACATGTTCACGCCCATCGGGCTCGGCCAACGTTGCCTGATCGTCTCGCCGCCCAAGGCTGGCAAGACGGTGTTGCTGCAAAACATTGCCCATGCGGTGGCCCAGAATCATCCGGACATCGTTCTGATCGTCTTGTTGGTGGATGAGCGGCCCGAAGAAGTCACCGATATGCAGCGCAGCGTTCGGGGCGAGGTGGTTTCCTCCACCTTCGACGAGCCCGCCACCCGTCACGTCCAGGTTGCGGAGATGGTGATCGACAAGGCCAAGCGATTGGTGGAGCAGAAGCACGACGTTTGCATCCTGCTCGACTCGATTACGCGCTTGGCGCGCGCCTACAACACGGTGGTTCCGCCCTCGGGGAAGATCCTCTCCGGCGGCGTGGATTCGAATGCGCTCCACAAGCCGAAGCGGTTCTTCGGCGCGGCGCGCAACATCGAGGAAGGCGGGTCGCTCACCATCGTCGGCACGGCGTTGATCGACACTGGCAGCCGGATGGACGAGGTGATCTTCGAGGAGTTCAAGGGAACCGGAAACTCGGAGATCGTGCTGGACCGGAAGCTGATGGAGAAGCGGATCTTCCCCTGCCTGGACATCAACAAGTCGGGTACGCGAAAAGAAGAGCTGCTCCTGCCGGCCGAAGACCTGATCCGGATTACCGCGTTACGTCAGGTGCTGCACCCGTTCACCCCGGTGGACGCGATGGAGTTCGTGCTCAAGCACTTGCGGCCGACCAAATCGAACCCGGAGTTCCTCGGTTCGATGAACCGCTAGCCGCTCCTCACCCCGTGGCGCGCGGCCGTTCGGGCTGGACTGGATCCGCCGCGGATTCTCCCTGTACCTTCACGCGCGCGAAGTCGAAGAACGCGACCACGATCGCCGCGATCGGTACCGCGAAGAGCGCGCCGATCAGGCCAAAGCTGCGCTCGCCGGCGATCAACGAGAAGGCGACCACCAGCGGGTGGATCCGCGCGGCGCTGCCCATGATCTTGGGGTTGAGCACGTAGGCTTCCAGGGCGTGGATGCCGATGATCCACAGCAGCATGCCCAGGCCGGTCTTCCAGCTCTGAGATAGACCAATCAGCACGATCGGCACCGAGCTGATGATCGTCCCGAAGATCGGGATCAGCGAGAACAACAGGGCCACGGTGGCGAGGAGAAAGGCGAACTTCACGCCGAAGATCACCAACCCGATGAAGGTGAGCGTCCCGTTGACCAGGCAAATGGTGATCTGGCCGCGGACGACCCCGGAGAGCGATCGATCGATCCGCCGCACCAGAAAGTGAACATCGTCCGCGTACTCGCTGGGAACCAGCGTGCGGCAGTACTGCTTGATCCGCCGGAAGTCTACCGAGATGAAGGCCGCCACCATCAGCATGAAGAAAAGCATGAAGATGGAGGCGATGATCGCCGTGGCGATGCTGCGGGACACCGAGAAGATATCGCTGAGATTTTCCTTGAGGCTGGTGGAGAAGCGCGCCGCCAAGTCGTGGATCAATGTCTCTAGATCCACCGACATCATCACGGGTGTGGTGGCACCATTGACGCCCTCGCCGCCCTCGAGCGACCGCGCCGACAGCGCAACCGGGACGCCGTGATCGATCAGCCATTGCTCCGCTCTTTGCGCGATCTCCTGGATCCGATCGGGGGTGAGCGAGTTCACCAGATCGAGCCCTTCGCGGACGATCCGAGCCATTTCTCGGTAGATCTGCGGGATCAGGGCCGTCAGTACCACGTAGACGATCAGGAAGAACGCGGCATAGATCACCAGGATCGCTACCCAGCGCGGGATCGTTCTCTTGCCGATCGGAATGCGCGCGATCCGATCCACCAGCGGCGCCACCAGGTACGCGATGATCGCCGCGCCGGCGAATGGAAGCACGACCGAGCGGAACACCACCAAGATCAAGAACGCGAACAGCCACAGACCGGCGAAGGTCAGCAGCCGCTTCCGCCGTTCCGCCTGCGAGGTGACCTTGTTGATCTCCATTCAGGCTCCAGGCTAATCCCAAATTCTTCCGCTGACACTTATTGCCGGACGGACGTCCGCGCGGCGAGTCGGACGCTTCACCGCAACCGGGCTGCCTCAGTCCTCGTCCACGATCGGCTTGAAGCCGCTCTCGCGGACCACCTTTTCTTGAACCGGGGGCGGGCAGAAGTCGTAGTGGTCGAAGGCGACCGTGAACGTTCCGCGGCCGCGCGTCATCCCGGTGAGCACCGGCTCGTAGTCGAGCGTCTGCGCCAGCGGGACGTAAGCCGCGATGGTGGTGACTTCCCCGTCCAGATTGGTGGAGAGCACCTTGCCGTGCCGGCTGTTCAGATCGCCGACCACGTCGCCCATCGCTTCGCTTGGAACGGTGACCTCGATCTTCACGATCGGCTCGAGCAGCACCGGATGGGCCGCGGCGAGCGCCGCGCGGAAGGCGCGCAGCCCCGCGACCTGGAACGCGGCATCCGAGGAGTCCACCGAGTGGAACTTCCCGTCCACCAACCTCACCTTGACGTCCACCACCGGATATCCAGCCAGGATTCCCTGCGAGAGTGCCTTGTTGACGCCCTTTTCCACCGAGGGAATGAACTGGCGCGGAATGACCCCTCCTACGATCGCATCCTCGAACTCGAATCCGCTGCTGCGCGGCATCGGTTCCAGATCGATGTAGCAGACGCCGAATTGCCCGTGCCCGCCGGTCTGCTTCTTCTGCTTGCCCTCGATGTTAGCGACCTTGCGCGTGACGGTCTCACGATAGGGGATGCGCGGCGGTCCGAGCTTGCAATCGCTGATGCCGGTTCGCCGGCGCAGACGCTCGAGCGTGATCTCCAGCTGTAGCGCGCCCTGGCCGGACAAGATCAGCTCTCGGCTCTCTTGCTCGTGGGAGAACGACAGCCCAGGATCCTCCTCGGCCAGGCGTTGAATGGCCATCGCGACTTTCTCCTCGGAGCCCTTGGCCACCAGGACCGAGCGCGAGTACAGCGGCAGCATCTTGCCGGGTAGATTCACCGTGAAGGGATGTTTCTCATCGCTCAGCGTATCGCCGGTGCGAGCGCTCTTGAGCTTGGTGGCGAACACCACCTCGCCTGCCACTGCCTCGGTCAGCGGCTTGAGCTCCTTGCCCGCGCCCTGAAGGACCTGGGCCACGCGCTCGCGGTGCCCGCTGGCGGCGCAAATCACCTGGCTGTCGGGCCGGAGCGTGCCGGAGAGCACGCGGATGCAGGATGTCTTGCCGGCATGTGGATCGATATGGGTCTTGAACACCAGCGCGGAGACGCTCGCATCGGGCGTGGGCGGACGCTCCGCCTCGCTCTTGTCCGGCGCTACGCCTTTGAATGCAGCGCGATCAGCGGGCGACGGTGCCAGGTCCACAATCCCGTCCAGCAGCGCTGCCACGCCGCTGGGGATCGTGCTCGAGGCGAAATAGACCGGGACCAGCTTTCCAGCCGCCACGGCCTTCCGCTCGCCCTGGTCGAGATCCCCCTGCGGCAGATCACCTTCCGTCAGATAGCGGTCGGTGAGCGCGTCGTCCGTTGCGGCCACGTCATCGACGAGCTTGGCTCGAAGCTCCGAAGCCTTTTTCTGCACGTCGGTGGGGACCTCGCCCCCCGGGTCGAGCGAGGAAGGAGCCTCGGGCTTGTCTACCCACGCTTTGCCGGTCTGCACCGCCACCACGCCGTGGAAGGCGGGACCGCTTCCGGTTGCTACCTCCATCAACGCCACCGGCGCCTTGAGCGCGCGAACCTCCTCGACCACCTCGTCGATCCGCGCGTGCTCGTCATCGACCCGGGTGAGCACGACCATGCAGGGCATCTTCAACTCGCGAATCCAGCGCGCGATGCGCTCGGTTCCGGTCTCCACGCCGCTCTTCGCGCTGACCACCAGGAGCGCCGCGTCCACGGCCGCGAGCGCCATGCGGGTGTCCGCCAAAAGGCTCGCCTCGCCCGGCGTGTCGATCAAGTTGATCTTCTTGTCGCCCCAGTTGAAGGTCACCAACCTGGACTCGAGCGTCGCGGTGTGAGCCTTCTCCTCCGGCGAGTCGTCGAGCCCGCAGCTGCGATCGCCTGGCTTGCCCCGCTTGGGAGCGACTTTCGCCAGGTACAGCATGGCTTCAACCAAGGAGGTCTTCCCAGACCCCTTGTGACCGACGACAGCGATGTTGCGAATGTCCTGGGGCCTGAACGCACTCATTTTTCCACCTTAGTTTCGGCTCTCCATCGGGCCTGACGTCCTGAAGGGCACTTTTTGCGACAGCCGCCGCGAATCTGCAAGCAGCTGTTTCGAAGGACCTCGGAAAAGCCGCTTTGCGCTAGCCAAGTTCGTCGCGCAGGCGGCGCGACGTGCGGTCGAGGCAGTCCAGCAATTGCTCCCGCTTCACCCGGCCACCGCTGCTCTCTGCCATCTGCAAGACGTGCTCCACCAACCAGCGGCTGATGAAGAGGAGCGCCGGTTTATCGGCGGGCGTCAGGCCAGCATCCAGCCACCGGCGATTCCGAACATACTCATCGTAGGCGGCGAACTCGCGCTGCAGGTCCCACTGCGCCAACCGGAAGCTCTGCTGAAACACCGCTTGACGGGGCCGAGGATGATTGGGCTCGAGCAGTGGCTGGAAGGACCGGCCGGTCTGCGGATCGAGATCGCTGATCGGCAGCGGCCACTCTGCCAGCTCCTTGCTCAGTTGCTTCGACGCTTCCTCGATCAGGTGCTCGGTAAGCGTCACCGGCTTTTGTTCGAGAATCGCATCCCATGGAGAGCCCAAGTCGTCTCCTAACGGACCGGAACGAGCGACGGCGTGGTGCGCTCCACCTGCGTCTCGTCGTATCCCAGCGCGAGCTGTTGACGGATGATTTCATAGACGGAGCGCTTGAACACGAACTCGCGGTGCGTCACCGCGCTCACCTCGATGTTGAAGAGGTTGTCCGCGCGGTCGTCTTCCAGGATGCAGCACGGAAAGGGGCTCGCCCGATCGAGCTTGGAGTAGATCGAAACGAACCGCACGTTGCGCGGGAAGGCTCCGATTTTCAGGCGCCGGATGAACGGGGACATCGGCGTCATCTGCCAGACGCTCTTGGCGATCAATCCGATGGTGGCGCATCCGAGGTATGCGGTGGGGGTGCCGTTGTGCGGGGTCCCCAGGGTGATCAAATTCTTCACGCGCCGATCGCCGCCGAGGCGTTTCACGTAGTAACGGCCTATCAGCCCGCCTTTGGAATGGCCGATGATGGAGAGCGGCCCCATCTGGTGGCGCGCGTACAGCCGCTCGACTTTCTCGCGCACCTTTTCAGCGCAATCGTCGATCCCTCGCGTATTGAACGCGTCGAACAACCCTCCCAGGTTGATCGACCAGACGCAAAATCCGTCCCGCCGCAGCCGGCGCTCAAGCACCTCGAACACCCGACGAGTGCCCAGAAAGCCGTACAGCAGCAGCACCGGACGGGGGCAGTGAGCGAAGTCCGTCCGCCGAACGATGTCGTTCCCGGTCCGGTCGAAGGAAGCGTACCCTTGAAGCGCGAGCAGCTGCCGTTTGAGCTTTCGGTACTGCGGAAGAAACGGAATGTTCACGAGAACTGCCCGACCGCCCGGCCTGTTGCCCCATGATAATGCTTGCCCTCCGGGCGGGCAAAGCAGCACAGCCGGTCGCTATTGGCGATGTCCCGGTCACGCAAAGTTCTTCACAAAGTTCTGCAAGATCGCCTTGCCTGCGGGCGTGGGACGGATGCCGGCGAGGAGCGATCGCACCCACTCTGCGGAGAGGCCGCGAGCCCGAGCCTCTGCCTCCAGCTTCGTTGCCCGAGCGCGGATCACCGCGGCCATGGCGTCCGGTCCGAGCTCTGGGTGGAACTGGACCCCGCGCACGTTGTTTCCGATCGCCATCGCCTGGATTTGGGTGTTGGCATTGGTGGCCAGGATCGTTGCCGGACTGGGAGCTTTCTCCACCACGTCCTCGTGCGTGGCTTGAACCCAAATGCGGTCTGGCAGATTTTCGAACAAGGGATCGCGCTTGCCCTCGGGCGTCAGGCTCACTTCGACCGAGCCGATCTCTCGACCTCTCTCGTTCAGAACGACTGTCGAGCCGTAGGCAAGGCCCAACAGCTGATGTCCGAAGCAGACGCCGAGCACCGAGATGCCGCGCTCCGCCGCTTCCCTCATCAGGTCCGCGGAACGGCGCATCCACTCGGTTGGCTCTGTCGCGGACAGCGGCGAACCGGTGGCGATCAGCGCGTCGTACTCGGTAGGGCGATCGGGCAGTTTCTCACCCCGGTGTGCCTGGATGACCTGGAGGTCAATCCCCGAAGTGGCCAGGGTGCCGTCGAACCAGCGGTCATAATCGCCGTGCGATAGCCGAACCGCTTCCGGCGCATCACCCGCTTTGAGCAAGAGGATCCTCCTCCGTCTCTTCAAGTTGCTCCACCTCGCAGCTCTGCCTAGAGTTGCGTCGCATGATCGATCCACGTTCGCTTTCCCCCAAACTTCCGACTCTCAAGCTGTTCATCGACGGCAAATTCGTGGATCCGGTTGAGGGTGGAACCATTCCAGTGACCAACCCGGCCACCGGCGAGAAGATCTGCGACGCACCTGCCGCCTCCGCCCGCGACGTCGACCTGGCGGTGAAAGCGGCGCGTCGAGCGAAGGATACCGGTCCCTGGGCAAAGATGAATCCCAGCGCACGGGGAAGGCTGATCCGCAAGCTCGCCGAGCTGCTGTGGGAACGGCGGGAAGAATTTGCGCTGATCGAGTCGATGAACAACGGGAAGACGTTCCGGGAAGCCGTTCGCGGCGACGTCGGCCCCGGTTCGGCGACGCTTTCATACTACGCCGATTGGGCGAACAAGCTCACCGGCGAGGTCCTGCCCGTGGATGGCCCGTTCCTGACCTACGTGCTTCGCGAGCCGATCGGCGTGGTGGGCGCGATCGTTCCCTGGAATTACCCCACCAGCCTGGCCTCTTGGAAATTGGGGCCCGCGCTGGCGGTGGGCTGCACGATCATCCTCAAGCCTTCCGAGCTCACGCCGCTCACCGCGCTCAAGCTCGCGGAACTGGCGCAGCAAGTTGGGTTTCCCGAGGGCGTGCTCAACGTCCTACCCGGTTACGGCGATCCGGCGGGCGAGGCGATCGCCCGGCATCCGCAGGTCGACAAGATCAGCTTCACCGGATCGGTCCGGACCGCGCGGCGACTTCTCCACGCCGCTGCGGAAACGAATCTCAAGAAGCTGTCGCTGGAGCTGGGCGGCAAGAGCCCGCAGATCATTTTTCCGGACGCGGACTTCAAGGCTGCCATCGACGCTTGCTTCTGGGGCATCTTCGGAAACAAGGGCGAGATCTGCAACGCGGGCTCCCGCGTGCTCGTCCACGAGAAAGCCTACGATGATTTCGTGGGGCAACTCGCCGAGCGGGCCGGAAAGATGATCGTCGGCGATCCGCTCGATCCGAAGACGCAGATGGGCTCACAGGTCAGCGCTGGTCAGCTGAAGACGGTCCTCGCTTACATCGCCAGCGGCAAAGAGCAGGGCGCCAGGGTCCTCGCGGGCGGCGAGCGGGACACCGAGGGCGCGAAGGCTCGAGGTCAGTTCGTCAAGCCCACCGTGTTCTCCGAGGTGAAGCCCGCGATGAAGATTGCCCAGGAGGAGATCTTCGGCCCGGTGCTGTCCTGCATTCGCGTGCGCGACGAGGCCGATGCCGTCGAAGTGGCAAACGGCACTACCTACGGGTTGGCGGCGTCGATCTGGACGCGCGACGTGGCTCGGGCGCACGCGCTGGCGAAGCAGATCAGCGCCGGCGTGGTGTGGATCAACTGCTTCAATGAATTCGACAATGCGGCTCCCTTCGGCGGCTACAAGGAATCCGGCTGGGGCCGCGACCTGTCGAGCCACGCGCTGGAGAAATACACGCAGCTCAAGACAGTCTGGACGAAATTGCCTGATGCGTGAAAGGAGTCGGATGGCCTCTCCCAAGAGGAGCGTCAGGCGGGCGCCGGCGCCTCGCGTCGCTCGCGGTCGAACATCTTCATCGCGTTCCACTGCCGGCGCTGACGCTCTCAAGCGCTGGCTGGAAAGCAACGGCGTCCGCCAGGCCAAGGTCGGCGGCGTGGACATCGACGGAGTCTGGCGCGGCAAGTACGTGTCGCTGGACAAGTTTCTCTCGGTTGCAGAGGGCGGCCTGGGGTTCTGCGATGTGGTGTTCGGCTGGGACATCGCCGACGAGCTCTATGACAATGCCCGCGTCACCGGCTGGCACACCGGCTACCCCGATGCGCAGGCGCGCGTGGATCTCTCGACCGGACGGATCATTCCCTGGGAGCCCGGCGTGGCGGCGTTCCTGCTGGATTTCGTGAATGCGGACGGGTCGCCGTTCGAGGCTTCGCCGCGCCAGCTCCTCCAGAAGGTCGGCCGCAAGGCGCGGCAAATGGGCTACCTGCCCAAGTTTGGCGCCGAGTACGAGTATTTCATCTTCCGCGAAACGCCCCAGTCCCTGCGAGAAAAGAATTTCGCCAACCTCTCCACGCTGACGCCGGGGATGTTCGGCTACTCGTGGCTGCGCAGCTCGGCGAACGCGGCGCTGGTGCACGCGATCCTCGACGGTTGCAACGCGTTCCAGATCGAAATCGAGGGCATGCATACCGAGACCGGACCCGGCGTGTACGAGGCAGCCATCGGCTACGACGAGCTGGAGAAAGCGGCGGACAAGGCCGTGCTCTTCAAGACTGCGGTGAAGGAAATCTGCGCCCGCCACGGACTGACGGCGTGCTTCATGGCCAAGTGGAACCCCAAGCTCCCCGGTTGCTCCGGACACGTGCACCAGTCGCTCTGGACGTTGCAGGGCGATCGCAACGAATTCTTCGATCCCTCAGCACCTCACCAGATCAGCAAAACGCTTCGGCACTACATCGGCGGCCAGCTGGAGACCATGCCGGAGCTGATCGCGCTCTATTGGCCGACCATCAACAGCTACAAGCGCAGCGTGGAGAATACCTGGGCGCCGACCAGCGCGACCTGGGGCGTGGAAAACCGGACCGCCGCGCTGCGGGCGATTGGCGGCGGGCCCAAGTCGAGCCGCGTCGAGTTCCGGTTGCTGGCGGCGGACATGAATCCGTACCTGGGCATGGCAGCGTCGCTCGCCGCCGGTCTCTGGGGGATCGAGAACGAGATCGAGCCGCCCTCGCCGTGCGAGGGGAACGCTTATCAGGCGAGCGGCGCCCCGCTGGCGCGCAATCTCAAGGACGCCGTTTCGCTGCTCAAGTCATCGGCGCGGGCGCGCGCACTGTTGGGCGACGAATTCGTGGATCACTTCATCCGAACGCGCGAGTGGGAGATCCGGCAGTTCGAGCGGGCGGTCACCACCTGGGAGCTCGAGCGTTACTTAGAGCTCATCTGACGAGGCAGCACATGCACCCGATCGAAGCTCCATCACCGCCGCGAATCGCCGAGTTGTCTTATCCGACGCGGGTGGCCTTTGGCCCCGGAGCCCTGCAGCGGCTGCCGGGGCTGGTGGACCGGCTGAAGATCAAACGACCGCTGGTGGTCAGCGATCCCGGCGTGGTCAAGGCCGGCCTGGTGCAACGGGTCTACGACTTGTTGAAAGGTTGCGGTACCGCGTATTGCGTCTTCGATCAGGTTCAGCTCAACCCCACAGAGCAGGATGCCCTCGACGGATTGGCTGCATACCGAAAGGGTGTCTGCGACGGGATCATTGCCATCGGCGGTGGAAGCCCCCTCGACGCGGCCAAGTTGATCCAGGTGCTGGTTACCCATGAGCCGCCGCTGTCCCGGTATGACGACGCCGCCGGCGGCGATCAGTACATCCGCGATGACCTGCCGCCGCTGATCGCCATTCCCACCACAGCGGGCACCGGATCGGAAGTGAGCCGCTCGGGCGTGGCGACGCTCAAGGATACCGGCCGCAAGACGGTGATCTTCAGTCCGTACTTGATGCCCAGGGCAGCGATCTGCGACCCCGAGCTCACCCTCGGTTTGCCGCCGGGCCCGACCGCCGCGACCGGAATGGATGCATTCACCCATTGCCTCGAGTCTTACGTCGCCAGCGGGCTTCATCCGCTCGCCGACGCGCTGGCCATCGATGGGATCGAACGCGTGGCTCGCTCGCTTCCGAAGGCGGTCAGCGACGGCGGCAATCTCGCCGCGCGCAGCGAGATGATGGTTGCCGCGATGGAAGGCGCGATGGCCTTCCAGAAGGGCCTCGGCGCCTGTCACGCCCTGGCTCACGCGCTCACGCCGATCTGCGGGCTGCACCACGGCCTGGCGAACGCGATCGTCTTGCCGGCGGTAATGGAATTCAATCGCGATGCCGCTGTCGAACAGCTGGCCCGAATAGCGGTGGCGATGGGAGAGAATCCCCGGGCTCGAGCGGAAATCCTCGCGGCCAACGCCATCGATCGGGTGCGAACGCTCAACGCCGAGATCGGGATTCCCCTCCGGTTGAGGGACGCGGGTGCCAAGGAGACGGATCTTCCGTTGGTCGCCAAGAAAGCATTTCAAGATGCATCGCACCGGACCAATCCGCGCCGCTGCACCGAGGAGGATCTGCTGGCGATCGCTCGCGCCGCGTATTGAGGAGAGCATCGAGCTTTCGGAGAGTGGGAAGCTAGCGCGCGGACACGTCGGCGATGGAACGCTTTAGCTCCGAAACCGCCGAAGGGTCAGCAGGCAGGGGGCTGGAAGACTTCACCGACGCCCGGACGCCGTCATACACTCGCCCCGCAAACGGCGATCTGGGAATGTCGGTGGGCACGTCTGACGTCATCACGACCACAAGACCGAGGTCGCGGAATACACCGATGCGCTGGCCTGCGCCCCCCCATGCCTCGACCAACTTTCGTTCCGGATACAGCCACCAGTAGTAGCCATACTCGGCGGGGCCACCCCTGGTCGGCATCTTCACGTGAGCGCTCAAGGACTTCTCAACCCATTCGCGATCGAGGATGCGGCGTCCCTCGAACTCGCCGGAGGTCAGGTACAGAGAACCGAGCTTCGCCATATCGACAGGGCGCATCTGTAACGCGGCCGAGCCGATGCTCCGTCCTTGCGGATCAGCATCCCAGGCGACATCGCTGATACCCAGAGGATCGAACAGATGCTTGCGCGCGAACTCGAGCGCGGTCACCCCGGTCGCCGTCTGGAGAATTGCCGAAAGCAGATGTGAGTCGCCGTTGCTGTAGTTCGCCACGCTGCCAGGCTCTGCGGCCATCGGCCGATCGAGGATGAACCGCACCCAATCGGAGCTGCGGCCCATCTGGTCAGACGCGTTTTCCGAGGCGGACTGCGGCCAGAAGATGCCCGAGGACATGGTGAGCAGATGCTCGATGCGGATTCTTCTCTTCCGCGGGTCGCCGTCCGCGGAAACGTACTCGGGGAAATACGACACCACCAGGTCGTCTTCGCGCAACTTCCCATCGTGAACGGCGATTCCAACCAACGCTGACAGAACGGCCTTGGTGGCAGAGTTGAGATAGTGCTTCCGGTCGCGGTGATGCGGAGGCCAGTATGCCTCGACGAGGAGGCATCCGTTCCTGACTACAAGAAGGCTGTGCAACCCCTTGCCCTCGGCGCCAAGGTCTCGAAACACGCGGCTGATCACGTTCGAGTCCATGCCCTGCTCCTCGGGAGTCGATACGCAGGGCACCGCAGTCCGAAGGACATGAGGCGAACCGGCCGTGCCCTCTAAATTCCCAGCACGCCTTGAACAGGCAGCCGCCAGGAGGGGCACGACGGCGACGGCCAAACCGATGCCAAGACGCATGCGCCGTCGCCCTCTACCGTCCACCGTCCGCACTCGACGCGGCCCCGCCGTCCAGCGTTCCCGCCGGGCCGACGATCGCGCCCACAGTCGGGCTGGCTGCTTCCTCGGGGGAGAACTCGAGGATTTCAGTGGTCACCTGCCCGGGCAAGCGCAGGTCCATGGCGTTGAAACTGGACCTCGTGGTCATCTCCACCACTTGCTCGGCGACGGAGCCGGCATTGAGCTTTCGATCGGAGAAGAAGATGAACGCCCTGATTGGACCCTCGTCGGTCGGAATGCGGTAGCTCACGCCGCCGATCGGCTTGCCGGCCTCGCACGGGACCGACTTGTTCTCACGGGTCATGGTCAGCTGGCGGACGACGCCTCGGGCAGACGTGGTGAAGATCATGCAGTACGGCAGCTGACCTTCGGTAGGGACGAGCTCGATCGTGTTTCCGGTCAGGCGATGAATCTCCGCACGCCGCGGCGGCAATCGCTTCTCGGGACAGCCGGAGAGGAACGCCGCGGCCACCAGGCAATAGCCGATCTTCTTCATGGTCGCCTCCAGTCGCTGAACACCTCACCGGCGACGGTAGACAATCACCTGCGGAGTCTCGTCCAGATAGAGACCTGTCACGGGTGTCCGCGTTCCGAAAGACTGCCAGATGTTCATCTCGTGTTCCCGGAATTCTTGGTGGTACTGGTACGCCGCCATCTGCGCGTCCTCCGGTCCGCCCGCAGGCTGGAGATCTCGACGAAGCATTCCGTTGCGCTGGTAGTCGCGGAACGAGAATCCGTTCACCTCGTGGAGCCACAGCCTCGTCCCGGGAGGCGCATGGTCGTTGATCCACGGGAGGACGGCGGTGACGTTGTTGGACCAGAACTGGCGCTGCATTCCGAGTGTGGCGGCTCCGGGCAATCCGCCCGCCAGCTCGGAGTAATAGCTCGTGCCGTAGGGATGGACGCGCGCGGTGGCGATCAGCGCGGGCGCGCAGGTCAGCGCGATCAGCGGCCCGGCGGTCGCCCACCCGTGTAGCGCAGACCAGCGTGCGCGAAGCGTTGCCGAGAGGAAATCTGCAGCGCGGCACACGGAGCGGCCGCCCAGCACGGCCAGGAAGGGCATGGCCGCAAACCAATGTTTGACCCCGCCAAAATGGGGGACATCGGGATGGCTGATGATCAAAATGGGAACGATCGCATTGACTGCGGTGAGTACCTCGCCGAAGCGCGGCCGCTCCACACTGCTCCCGAGCTTCGGCCAAAGCGACAGCGCGCCGCGCAGCACCACGGCACCCAGCCCCAGAGCCATTGGCACGAAGATGCTGCTCGGGACGGTCAGCGCGGTCTTCACCACCACGTATTCCAGCGGAAAGGGCGGCGCGCGCAGAACCTTGCCCAGATAGAACCACGCGTAGTGGTTGTGCGTAGCGTGGAACTCGAAGTACCAAGCTGCGCGATCGATCGGATGGTGCCACAGGTATGGCCAGTGCAAGTAGAAGATGGCCGGTCCGATCAGCGCCATCGCGACGAGCGGTGAGAGGGCGCGAAACGCCGGCTCGCTCGCGCGCGCCAACCGACGCAGAAGCCAGACGCTCCCCGCGACCAGCGCCGCAGCCAAAGCGGTGGCAGGGCTCAAGGGGGCGATCTTCTCGACGAAGCGCTGAGGTCCGAGGCTGGCGAACAGCACCAGGAACTGAGCGCCCACGCCGGCAAAGAGGCCGACGATCTGATACAGCGCCTCGCGCCCGGCCGGCGAAGAGCGCGTCAACCACCATCCGCGCCAGAGGGCGAAGGGCGTGATCACCCAGGGGAGGAACCAGCCGTTGTGTTTGGTGGCCAGCGCCAGTCCGAACGCCAAGCCACACCACAGCCATCCGCGCGACTTCTCTTGTGCGCGCCAGAACATATAGACGGTGAGCAACCACATCGCTGCGATGGGCACGTCGAAGCACGCCAGGTGCGAATTGAAGAACTGGCGCGGAACGAGCAGGAACGAAATCGCACCCCAGATGCCCACCCGGCGGTCGTAGAGCGAAGCGCTGAGCAGGTAGATCAGGGCCGGGATCAGCGCGGCCACCGCGAAGGCGGGAACGCGAAAGGCGGCGGCGGGCTTGAGCAGGCCCAGGCCCTCGTGGAAAAGAAGGTACGAGAGGCCAAACAGGATCTTCATCAGCGCCGGGTGCTCGTGATTGAAATCGAAGGCGCGGACGATCGCGCCGTCCGTCAGCGCGTTGGATGGGTCCCGGAAGAGCAGCTGGAACCAGCGAGCATACGATTCGGCGGCGGCGAAGTAGACGCTCTCGTCGCGAACGAACCCGACGGGTGCTTGCGTGGCGAAGAGCACCGCGAAGGCAGCGGTGAACAGCGCGAGGGCGACCAAACCGTCACGGTGGGATCGCGCCAAGGAGACGAAGCTCTTCATCCGCTGCCGCCCGGAGCTCGATCCGAGGTGAGCTCCACGCACGTGTCGCGCATGGTTGGGTTGTCCGACTGAATCCAAAGCTTGGCTCCAACGACCGGTGGAAGGCTGGAGCCGGATCGCTCGGCGCGCCTCACGCCCTCGATTCCGCGCGGAATGGATACACCCAAGATCTCGTTGCCCGTCGCAGCATCCGCCACGCCCACACGGGTGGTGGTGAGGCTCGGATCGGTCCGGGTTGCGTATTCCCCGACGATTCCGGCTTCCAGGACCAATCGCTCGCCCACCGGCAGGTCGCGAAACTCGGTCACCAGCCGGCGTGTTCCGCCCGGGGGCCGCATCCACAGGCAGTAGCGAGGTTGAAACGTCAGCTCGTGCCACTCTGCTGCTACGCGCAAGCGCTCCGAACCGGGACAGCGATGCGCGGATCCGTCGTACGGACATTCCACCCGCGCCGCACCCGGAGTTTCGATGTACACGCGCGCCGACGCCACGGCAGAAACCGAGGAAAACACCGCGGGGCGATACAGCTCGTTTCGATACAGCGCGAGCTCCAGGTTCCCAAACGCTCGCGGTTCGCCCAATCTCGATCGGCCGGGGAGAAAATCGCGCTGGAACGCGTTCACGTCCGAGCGCGGCAAGTTGGGCTGGGCCAGCACCCAGATTCGCGAGAAGGAAGTCAGCGGGTCGCGGTCCGAGCCGAGATAGCCCACCACCGAGACGGATGGCGGCGCAAACAGCCGGACCCGTTCAGTCCACCACGGGTACAAGAGCACGGCGTCGCCCGGCCTCGCTTCGGTGCCCAGGATCGCTGACACCGAGCGGTACTGTTCCTCGGTCGGCAATCGGGAAGGAAGGCTCCAGTGGAAGAGCAGCGCGGCGACCGCGACCACGACGATGGCAGCGAGCTCGCCGAGCGATATCAGGCGGCGAGCGAGATCGTCAGCGGGAGGGCTCGGCTCAGGATTTGGCAAGGCGAAGCTTCTGCTCGCTCTTGTCGCGGCAGAACGTACAGAAGATGGCGTCGCCGTTCGGGAACGACGGAGTCCAGGGCGGGTACATCGAACACCGCGGGTCCAGACAGTGATGCAGGTCCCAGAGGTGCCCCAGTTGGTGCAGCGCGCCTCGGGCGACGCGTTTGATCCCCTCCTCGAGATTCTTGACCGGATACGTGGTGATCACGGCCCGGTCCTCACCGTACTTGGCCCAGCCCTGCGTCGGCACCGTGCCCGGCGGCAGCTCGCGGTCCTTCAATTTCTTGGAGATGACGTAGAGCAGCTTGTCATCCGAGTACGCCCGAACCGAGTCCACGCGCTCCAGAAACTTACGGGCGTCCACGGGATCGCCCACATCCTCGGGCCATTTCACCTTGCCGGAGTGCTCGCAACCGACGCCGAACGCGGCATACAGCGCACGGCAAAGCCGATCGAGGTCCTTCGGATCGTAGTCCTCCAGGGTCACCAGTCGAATCACCCCAACCTCCTCGAAGAATGCCCCCGAGCTGTGCTGCCGCCGATGATCACTTCTTCTTCCGGGCCCCCGAGGTCTTGGCGCGCGATGGCGATGGGCGAGCATGGCGAGCAGGGGCGGCCTCGCTCACCGCCTTTCCCTTCGTGGGACGACCGCGTTTTTTTGCCTCGGACTTGCTCGAGCTGGCTTCCTTCGCGGGCTTCGGCTTGGCAGATCCCCCTCGCTTTGCCTTGTGCGAACGCTCTTCGGCTGCCTTGCCATCCCCGTGTGCACGCTTGCCGCGAGCGCCTGCGCGGGCCGGCGCTTGCTCGTCGCCTTCTTCCGCGTCGGCCTGCGCGGCCTCTTCGCCCGAGGCGGCCTCCTCGTCCGAGGGCAAATCCAGGTCGCTCCCGAGCGAGAGCAGGTCCTCTCCGAGATCGAGGCCTTCGTCGTCCGCCGCCACCTGCTTGAATTCTTCCGCCGTCCGCTTGGGCCGCTCCCGGCCCGGCGGGAAGAGCACCACGTCGATGGCGTCTTCCGCATCGCAAGGCGGAACGGACAGCGACGCGGAGATCTCCGAGACGAGCAGGTGCCGCGCGTTGTCGTACAGCTCGCGCTCCTTCGCGGGCAAAGGCCGCAGCTCGGAAAGGACCTGCAGCCCTTTGACGACCTCCGCGAGCCCGTGGATCCCTCCCTGGCTCATCCGATCCAGGTTGGTTCTCGCCCGCTGCTTCCAGTCGAGATCGGCTTTGTCGCTCTCTGATTTGAGGAAGGCGAAGACCCTTGCCACCTCCTCGCTGCTCGCCACCTTTCGCAACCCGATCGACTGAATCTTGGTGGTGGGCACCATCACCACCGCGCCGTCCTCCTCCCGGCGCATGCTGACGAAGGTCAGGGTCTGGCCCGCAACCTCCTTGGCCTCCACGCCGAAGACGCGGCAGACACCTTGGTTGGGGTAAACGACGCGGTCACCGACCGCGAGCGACAATTGCGGCGCGGGTTGGGACATTGAGAGTCGAGCTTCGTAACACCAAGCGGCGTCGGATGCCACGACACCGATGATTTTTCGATTATGGAAGCGGGGCGGATGGGTCCCGCGGGGGGTGTTGGAGCATGGTTGTCAGAATCTCGTGAAGGCGAGCGTCGATCCTGGCGTTGACCAGCGCTTCGTCCAGCTCCGTCGGCTGCGCCGAGACGCGGGAAGACTTCACCCCGGCGAACACCACCAGGGCTAGAATTGCTACCGCTGCCAGCTTCTTCATGCCGGAGTTCCTCCGCTGAGCCGATGGGATTACGGTGGCCTACAGGGTAGGAGAGCTCGACGGAGGATCAACTTTTTGGCGCCCTGCGGGCGAAACAGAAGGCTGGGGATGCTGCGGCGGTCGATTCGTTGGGCGGGCCTTGCCCTGCCGCTGGCGTGCAGTCAAAAGCCTCAAGAGCCACTGCAGTCGCTCGCGCCGGCGCCGCTGCCGCGACTGGCGCCCGGCACAACCGTCGATGCGGGTTCAGCCGAAGACCCCGAGGCGGCCTTTCGCGTCGAGAGCGTACCCGTCTACGGCGAGAAGCTACCGGAGCGGGCGAAGTCGCTCTCGATAGAGCACGGAAACTTGCCGGTGATGGGAAAGCCGGCCGATCCCTCGACGCCCGATGGAGCCCAGCAGATTCGATCCGTGCTGGCCGCCTCGAAGGTGCTTCTCTTGCGGACGGACGGGAACGACTTCTTGGCAGAGGCGGCTCCGCTTCTCGCGTTGATCGACGATGCCGGATCGGAGCTGTGGATCAAGCACCCATCGGCGCCCGTCGCATTCAAGGTCGCTCTTCGCAGCGAGCAGGCCTTTGAGCGATGGCTGGATGAGCCCAAGCCGGGGAAAATCCGCGTCATCCAGCGAGCGGACGGTTTCGAGTTGCAGACGAACATCGGCAAAATGCCGGGGCCGGATCCAAACGGCCCAACAGTCCCGGTGCGCGGCGGCCAGCTGGACATCGCCCGGCTCCGGCGCGGGCTTTCGCGCTTGAAGGAGCGCTTCGGCGATGCCCGCGACAGCTGTCTCGTTCCCTCCTTCGGAACCGACCTGGCTCAGATCGGCCAGGCGCTGTCCGGCCATTACTCGGGCCCTGGCGCGCCGATCTTCGATCAGCTCTGTCTGGTCTACCCTCGCCCAACTCGCTAGTCGAAACCGGGGCCGACGCAGATCGGTTTGGAGCTCTTGTTGGTGGACGTGCACAGGTAACCGGCCCGGCAGTCCTTCATGCTGCTGCAGGTGTGAAAGCAAGCGGGGGAATTGCTTCCGTTGCCGTCGCGGACGCAACCGCTGCCGGATGGGCAGCTGCCATCGTCCCCGACGGTGCACTGCCGGCTGCAGTATCCGCCTGGCGTATAGGGCTTATTGATGCAAAGTTGGTTGCCGCAATCGCCCGCCACGGTGCAGGGGTCCCCAATGGTCGGTCCGCATCCGAGAAGACTCGCCACAGCCGCCACCGCGCTGAAAGCTCCGATCCCCTTCATCATCACCTCGTCCGCCGCGCTGCCTTCAAAAGCGGATATTTTACTCATCGCGCTCGCCCCAAGCGTAGCGAAGCGAAGTCGAGGGGTCGCCCCTCGACTCCAGGCTCGCTCGCCTTACGCTCGGGGTGAGCGGCAAGAAAGGCGCCCCCATGGCAGCTGTCCTTGAAACTACGCCGACTTCAAACTTTCCGCCGGGCGGCGGATTTCTGCTCGCCGAAGTGGGGTCTCATCGCGTGGTCGCCCCCGAGAGCTTCACCGAGGAGCAGCGCCTGTACTACCGAACCGCGCAGCAATTCGCGCGCGAGCGGGTGCTGTCCAGGGCCGAGCAGATCGAACGGAAGGACAACGCACTGCTTCGCCAGCTGCTCCGCGAAGCCGGCGACCTCGGCCTTTTGATGATCGACATCCCCGAAGCGTACGGCGGACTGGGCCTGGACAAGACCACTTCGCTGCTGGTGGCGGAGGCCAAGTCGATCCTGGGCGCGTGGTCGTCGACTTTCGGCGCGCACACCACGATAGGAACTCTGCCCATCGTCTGGTACGGAACCGCCGCGCAGAAGCAGAAATACTTGCCCAAGCTGGCGACCGCGGAGTGGGTTGGCGCGTATGCGCTCACCGAGGCCAGCTCCGGATCCGACGCGCTGGCCGCCAAGACGCGCGCTGTGCTCGCGCCCGATGGAAAGACGTACCGGCTGAGCGGCTCGAAGCAGTTCATCACCAACGCCGGCTTCGCCGACGTGTTCGTGGTGTTCGCCAAAGTGGATGGCGAGAAGTTCACCGCCTTCATCGTCGAGCGCAACACGCCGGGGCTCACCGTCGGCCGCGAGGAGCACAAGATGGGGATTCGCGGCTCCTCGACCTGTCCGCTGATCTTCGAGGAGGCCGCGGTACCGGTGGAGAACGTGCTGGGAGAAATCGGGAAGGGACACAAGATCGCCTTCAACATTCTCAACGTGGGCCGCTTGAAGCTGGGCGCCGGCGTGGTGGGAGGAATGAAGTACCAGCTGGAGCAGGTGCTGCGGTATGCGCAGGAGCGCAAGCAGTTCAACACGCCCATCTTCCAGTTCCCGCTGATCCGCGACAAGTTTGCGCGGATGGCGACCGCGACGTACGCGGTCGAATCGATGGCCTACCGGACCTCGGGGCTGATCGACGCGAGGCTTTCCGGCGAAGATCGCAGCGGGCCCGACTACGATCGCAAGACGATCGCCGCGATCGAGGAGTACGCGATCGAGGCATCCATCCTCAAGGTGTTCGGATCCGAAGCGCTGGGCATGGTGGTGGATGAGGCGGTGCAGATCCACGGCGGCTACGGCTACATCGAGGACTTTCCCGTCGAGCGCGCATACCGAGATTCGCGGATCAACCGCATCTTCGAGGGAACCAACGAGATCAACCGGCTGCTGATCTCCGGAATGCTGCTCAAGCGCGCGGCTGCGGGCGCGCTGCCGCTGTTCGAGTTTGCCAGCGCCGTCGAGCAAGAGCTCTCCAAGGGACAGCCGCCCGACTTCAGCGACGGCGATCAGTTATCGCGCGAGTCGCTGGCCGCCGAGTGCTTGAAGCGCCTCGCGGTCTATCCGCTCAAGGTCGCCGTGGAGGCTCACGGTGCGGAGATCGAGAAGCGCCAGGAGATCCTCGCCTGGGTGGCGGACGTGGTGATGGATGCCTTCGCGCTCGACACCATCATCGCTCGCACGCGGCAGAGCGCGATCGCGGGCAAGCTCGATCCGGCGAGGGTAGCGATGGTCCGCGCCTTCGCCACCGAAGCGATGGGTCGCTCTTACCAGCGGGCGATCCGCGCTCTCTCCGCGGCCGCGCGAGGGCCGGCGCTTTCCACTCACCTGGATCGGATCGCGCGGATCGGCCAAATGGCGCCGGATGACCCCGTCGAAACCCGCGAGCTGATCGCAAGCGCCATCGAAGTGCACGGCGGATATCCGATCCGCTGGTACTAGACACGTGTTCATGGTTCGCCGCAGCTCGCGAATCAGCCCCGTTCCCACTCGGAAGCGACGGCAATCCGTTCTTGACGCCGGAGGGGAACGCTCGTATTTTCCGGGCCCGGTGGAAAAGAGTGGTAATAAGTGGATTAGAATTATCGCTGTTCCCCAAGACATGGGCGGTGAGCTTTGTTCCGGGGTGTCTACGAGCACCAGATCGACTCGAAAGGGCGGACCAGTCTGCCGGCGAAGCTCCGCGAGTCTTTGGTCGGCGCGTACGACGAGCGATTGATCCTCACCACTGCTCTGGACGAGTGCCTCCACGCGTATCCGGTTCGCGAGTGGGAGCTGCTGGAGGGCGCGCTGGCAAAGCGCAATCCGATGGAGCCCGGGGTGAAGACGTTGATGCGGCTCTACGTCGCAGCGGCCCAGGAGTGTCCGCTGGACAAGCTTGGGCGGATTCTGGTGCCGCCCTCGCTGCGAAGCCACGCCAAGCTGGAGAAGGACGTCGTGTGGGCGGGAATGGTGAAGGTGATCGAGCTGTGGTCGAAGGACGGATGGGCCAAGGCCACAGAGCAGGCGCGGACGGCAGCCGATTCCGCAGAGGTGATGCGCGTGCTCACCGAGCTGCGGCAGCACTAGAGGCGCCGTTGCAGTACTCCCATCAGAGCGTTCTGCTCGATGAAGCGGTGTCGCTGTTGAGGCCAGGAGTGGGGAAGGTGATCGCGGACGCAACATTGGGCGGCGGAGGCCACGCGCGGGCGCTGCTCGAGAAGGGCGCATCGGTGATCGGCATCGACCGGGATCCGGGCGCGGTTCAAGGAGCCACCCACCGGCTTTCGAAGTTCGGGGGCAGCTTCCGCGCCATCGAGGGCAACTTCGAAGAGCTGGAGGACATCCTCCGGCGTGAGAACGCGCTTCCCGTCGACGGGCTTCTGCTCGATCTCGGCGTGAGCTCGACGCAGCTCGAGGATCCTGCCCGCGGCTTCTCATTCCAAGCCGACGGTCCGCTCGACATGCGAATGGGCGGCGAAGGCCCGACTGCCGCGGAGATGATCCGCTCGCTCGGCGAGAAGGAGCTTGCGGACCTGATTCACACCTACGGCGAGGAGCGCTTCGCCCGGCCAATCGCGCGCAGCCTCAAGCGCACGCTGCCCCAGACGACGGGCGCTGCCGTTGCGGCGGTGAAGAAGGCGATTCCCCGTCGGGCCTGGCCGGCCAAGACTCACGTGGCGACGAAAACCTTCCAGGCCTTGCGGATTGCGGTGAACCGGGAGCTCGAGGTCCTCGACGCGGCGCTGGAGGCGTTGCCGCGCCTGCTCAAGGTGGGCGGCAGGGCGGCGGTGATCTCCTTTCACTCGCTCGAGGATCGCAAAGTGAAGAATGCGTTTCGCAATCTGATGGGACGTTGCACCTGTCCGCCCGGATTGCCGGTTTGTGCCTGCGGCGCGAAGGGAAGCTTCTCGCTGCTCACTCGCAAGGCGATCACCGCTTCGGACGCCGAGGTCGAACGAAACCCCAGAGCGCGCAGCGCGCGCCTGCGGGCGGTGGAGAAAGTGCGATGAGCGCTGGCCCGAGCAAGAGGAAGCCGGCGCTGCGCGCGGTCCTCGGACAGCTGCTGCCCGCTGTGCTGCTCAGCCTGCTGTTCGCCACGGTGGGCGTGATCCACGTGACCTCGCGGCTGCTCGTGGTGCACGCGGGCTATCGACTCTCGGCGCTGGAGAACGACGGCCGCTCGCTGGTTCGCGAGAACGACCGGCTCAAGCTGGAGCTTGCGACGCTGCGAAGCCCGGCGCGGCTCGAGCGCATCGCCCGGGAGAAGTTGGCTCTGGGTCCACCCCCGGCAGGCTCGGTGATTGCCCTGAGCGCCCCCAAAGCGCGGCCGAGCCCGGCAGAGAGCCCGACTGATTCCAATCGTTCCTCGCCGAGACGCGATCTCCCGGACGTCAGACAGACGCCGGTTCGAGTCGTCGATCGGGGTTTGCAGTGAAGGACCTCAAGTCGGCCGGGAGAAGGTCAGCGTCCCGCTGGCTGCGAATTCGCGTGGTGCTGCTCGGCGCCATTTTCTTGACCTTGCTCGCGGCGGTGCTGGTGCGCGCGGTGATCCTCCAGGTATTCGACCGCGATCGCCTGCGCGAGCTGGCCCAGGACCAGTACGTCCGGCAAATCGACATTCCCGCGCGCCGCGGCGACATCATCGATCGCCGCGGCGTTCCGCTCGCCCAGAGCGTGGAGGTGGATTCGATCTGGGTCGATCCCACGATGCTCGCGGACGCGCGTCAAAGCTCGAGGGCGCTGGCGCGAGCCCTTCACCTGGATCCGGAGGAGCTGCGCGCCCGCTTTGCCCGCGCGCGGAGATTTGCCTGGGTCAAGCGGCAGGCGAAACCCGATGAGGTCCAGGCGGTGAAGGCGCTGGGCATCGCGGGCATTGGCTTCGCCAAGGAGCCGCGGAGGTTCTATCCGCATCGCGAGCTGGCCGCGCAGGTGATCGGCATCGCCGGAACCGACGGATCCGGGCTCGACGGGTTGGAGCGGGCATTCGATGATCAGCTGGCCGGACAGAGCTCGCAGCTGCCCGGATTTCGCGATGCCAAGGGCCGCAAGCTGCTGACGCAGGGGGCGATCTATCCGCCCGAGCGCCAGGGCGCCAGCGTGACGCTGACCATCGATAGTCAGATTCAGTACTTCACCGAGAAGGCGCTGTTTCGCGCGGTCGAAGACGCCCGGGCGCTGGCCGGAATGGCGGTGGTGCTCGATCCGCGCACCGGAGAGCTGCTGGCCATCGCCAACCATCCTCCGTTCAATCCCAACACGCCGAACGAAGCGTCCGCAGAGGGCTTCCGCAACCGCGCTGCGCTGGACGCCTTCGAGCCGGGCTCGACCTTCAAGACATTCGTGATCGCCGCCGCCATCGAGGAGGGCGCGATCAAACCGGACGAGCTGTTCTTCTGCGAAGAGGGGCGCTGGGACGTGGGCCGCCACACCATCCACGATACCCATCCGCACGGTTGGCTCTCGCCGGGGAAGATTCTCCAGGTGTCGTCGAACATCGGCGCTTCGAAGGTAGCGCAGGTGCTCGGGCGCGAGCGCCTGGTCCAGTACTACGTTCGCTTCGGCTTCGGCGAGCGGATGGGGCTGGGTTTGCCCGGCGAGGCGCGCGGCTCGGTTCCCTTTCCCAAGTCCGACATCTCGTTGGCCACCGCCTCCTTTGGCCAGGGCATCTCCGCCAGCGCCATTCAAGTTGCCGCCGCTTTCGGCGCTATTGCCAATGGCGGCGTGCTGATGCATCCGCGGTTGGTGGCAAAGGTGGTGGATCCCGATGGCGTGGTGCTCCTCGAGCAGCGTCCCGCGCCGGTGCGCCGGGTGATTTCCGCGGCGACCGCGCGGCAGGTAACCTCCATGCTGGAGAGCGTGGTGGAGAAGGAGGGCACCGCACCGAAGGCGAGGATGGCAGAGTTCCGCGTCGCCGGAAAAACCGGGACCGCGCAAAAAGTGGATCCGGTGGCGCGCGGGTACTCCGAGAAGCGAATCGCCTCGTTCATCGGGGTGCTGCCGGCCGAGAACCCCCGTGCGGTGATCCTGGTGGTGATCGACGAGCCGAAGACGGATGTGTTCGGTGGTCACATCGCGGCACCCGCGTTCAAGGAGATCGCCTCCAACTTGATGGCCTACCTTGGCGTCGCGCCCTCCCGCCCGCGCGCCGTGGCGGCCGCGAGCACTGCCGCAGCCCATTCGGCCGAGAGGGACGAGACCCGGGTTCGGCCGGAACCGGTCGCCTCCGCGGTCACCGAGCAGGTGGAGCGGGGTGGCGTGCGCGTTCCAGACGTACAAGGGTGGCTAGGGCGGGAGGCGGTAGCAGAGCTGCTCGCTGCGGCACTGAAGCCGCAATTGTCAGGAAGTGGTCGTGTGGTTGCACAGAATCCCGCGGCGGGGGCTTACGTGGAAAGGGGTGCTCGAGTGAGCATTGAGCTTGGACTGCGGCAATAGGGCCGCAACCAGAGCGGGTTCATCGATTGCAGGTCGCTCCCCGAGGAGGCGATGAAGCTGACCGAGATACTCGCAGGTGTTGGTGCGGAGCAGCTCCCCGCTGTCGCGGCGAAGGTGGAGATCAGCGGGGTGGCGCACGACTCGCGCCGGGTCAGCAAGGGCGACCTGTTCGTTGCCTTGACCGGGACAAAAGTCGACGGCGCGCAGTTCGCCGGTGAGGCGGCCGCGCGCGGCGCGTTGGCCATCGTCGCCGAGAAAGCGGTGGAGACAAAGCTTCCCTCGGTCACCGTGGGCTCAGCGAGAAAAGCGCTGGCGGTGATCGCGGCGAATTTCTACGGGCGGCCGGCGGACGCGCTGAACCTGCTGGCGATCACCGGCACCAACGGGAAGACCACCACCAGCTACTTGCTGGAGTCGATCTGTTCGGCGGGAGGCGCGGCCTGCGGCTTGTTCGGCACGATCGAGTATCGATTCGCCGGCAAGGTAATCCCCGCCACGCACACCACGCCGGACGCGCTCGAGCTGCACCGCATTTTGCGCGAGATGGTAGAGCAGGGCGTGGATACCGTCGCGATGGAAGTGTCCTCGCACGCGCTGGACCAGGAGCGAGTGCACGGCCTGACCTTCCGCGCCGCCGCATTCACCAACCTGACCCGAGATCACCTCGACTATCACAAGGAGCTCGAGGAGTACTTTCAAAGCAAGCGGAAGCTGTTCGTGGAAAACCTCTCGCCGGGCGGCGTGGCAGTGGTGAACGGCGACGACACCTACGGCAGCCGGATCTACAGCGAGCTTCGGGGCAGCAAACGGATGGCCTGGAAGTTTTCGCGCGCGGGCAATGCGGAGATTTCCACCGCCAACGCGGAGTTCAGCCTGGCGGGAATCCAGGCCACGCTGAAGACGCCCGCCGGCGACATTCCGGTGCGTTCCAGGCTGCTCGGCTTTCACAACCTGGAGAACATCCTCGCCGCCGCGGGCGTGGCGCTTTCGGCGGGCTTCTCCAGGCGCGACGTGCAGGACGGCATCGAGCGACTGCAAGGCGTCCCCGGGCGGATGGAACGGGTGGAGGCTCGCGGCGTGGTGGCGCTGGTGGATTACGCGCACACGGACGATGCGCTCAAGCGAGCGCTGGAGGCGATCCGAAGCTTGTCCAAGGGACGCCTCCTGGTCGTGTTCGGGTGCGGCGGCGATCGCGATCGCGGCAAGCGCCCGTTGATGGGCTCGGCGGCGGCGGAGGGTGCGGACCTGGCGGTGGTCACTTCAGACAATCCGCGCAGCGAGGATCCGGACGAGATCATCAGCCAAATCACCGGCGGCATCGAGCGCGCCGGATTCCGGCGGATCTCGGTGGGCAAGGCGCGCGCCGGCGAGAAGGGCTATCTGGTGGAATCGGATCGCAGGCAGGCAATTGCGCTGGCGGCGAGCCTGGCCAAACCCGGCGACGTGATCCTGATCGCCGGCAAGGGCCATGAGCCCTACCAGGAAATCCAGGACGAGAAACACCCGTTCGACGACCGGCGGGAGGCGGCGGAAGCGCTCGAAGCGCGGAATTGATTTTTCCGAGTGAAGTGGATGGCTGCGCGATTCTCAGATCAGGAGGTGCTCGAGGCCACGAAAGCTCGTCAACTGCGGGTCGGGACGCGCTCGTGGTACGAGCCGGTCTGCACCGACACGCGAACGCTTTCTGCGGGTTGCCTCTTCGTCGCGCTCGAGGGAGAGCGATTCGACGGGCACCAATTCCTCCCCGAGGCCGCATCCAGGGGCGCCGCTGGCGCCGTGGTCCAGCGCGGCAAACCGCTGCCGCAGACTTCCTCTCTTGCGCTCTTCGAGGTGGAGAGCACGCTCGCCGCGCTCGGCGCGCTGGCTGGGTTTCACCGCCTGCGATTCCAAATCCCGCTGGCGGCGGTCACCGGATCGAACGGGAAAACCACCACCAAGGAGATGGCGCACGCCATCCTCTCGAGGCGTGGCAAGGCTTTGAAGAGCGAAGGCAACCTGAACAACGAGGTTGGCCTTCCACTCACGCTGCTGGAGTTGGAAGCGGCTCACGTCGCCGCCGTGGTGGAGATGGGGATGAATCGACCGGGGGAGATCGCGCGGCTCACCGCGATCGCCAGGCCCGATGCAGGGCTGATCACCGCGGTGCAGCCCGCGCACATTAAAGGGCTGGGAAACCTGGAGGGCATCGCCGCGGCGAAGGGAGAGTTGTTCCGCGGTCTGCCGCCGAACGCAACCGCGGTGGTCAACCTGGACGATCCACACGCGATCGCCCAGGCCAGGCAGAGCAAAGCGCGGACGCTGACGTTCGGGCGCGCGGAGAACGCACAGGTTCGGATTGTCCGCGTCAGCTCGCTGGGCCGCGATGGCCTTTCGGTGGCGATCCGCTGCGACGGGAGCGAATTTGCGGTCCACCTGGCGTACGTCGGAGAGCACAATGCGCAGAACGCCGCCGGCGCCTTCGCGCTGGCCCGGGCTCTGGGCTTTTCGCCGCAGGAGTGCGTCGAAGGGCTGCAGTCGGCGCGTCCCCATCCGCATCGGCTCAACATCCTCGATGCTCCAGGTGGGTTTTCCATCCTCGACGATTCGTACAATGCCAACCCCTCGTCAATGGCCGCCGCGCTGCGGACGCTGTCCTCGCTGGCGAAGGGTGGCCGCGCCGTCGCCGTCCTCGGGGACATGCTCGAGCTCGGCCCGGATGAATCCCGCGAGCATCGCTCGCTCGGGCAACTGGCTGCCCAATCGGCGCAGCTGGTCGCTTTCTTCGGGCCTCGATCGGCGGAGGCGCACCGGGCAGCCGCCGGTCTCAACGCAGTGAGCTCGCACTTCGAACAGCTGGAAGAGTTGCTCGGATGGCTGCGACCCCGGCTGACCGCGGGGGATGTGGTGCTGGTGAAGGGAAGTCGCGGGATGAGACTGGAGCGGGTGGTGGACGCTCTCCGAGGGGAAGCGGGCGCGGGAGCGATTCACGCGTGATCTATCTTCTCTACGAACGACTTCGCGGCACGGAGGCAGCGCGGTTCCTCAACTTCGTGAAGTATCCATCCTTCCGCATCGTCGCGGCGGGAGTTTCCGCCCTCCTCCTGGGCATGGTGATCGGCCCCAAGCTGATCGATCGGCTGCGCTTCACGCAGCACGGGCAGACCAATGTGCGGGAGGACACGCCGGAGAGCCACCTCAAGAAGGCGGGGACGCCCACCATGGGTGGCGCCCTGATCTTGCTGTGCATCGCCGCGGCCACCGTCTTCTTCGCGGACCTTCGCTCGCCCACGGTGGGCGCGGCGATCACCATCACCTTCGGCTTCGGGTTGATCGGATTTCTGGACGATTGGCTCAAGCTTTCCAGGAACAACTCCAAAGGGCTGGCCGGTCGAAAGAAGCTTCTGCTCCAGACGTTCTTCTTCGCCGCCGCGATCGGGCTTTTCCTCTGCGACTGGACGCGTCCCGACGGGAGCTTCGGCCTGACGCTGTTGCTGGACACGCGGCTCACCTTGCCATTCGTTCCCTCGCATCGATTCAATCCCAACCTCGGCTGGTGGTACCTCCTGCTGGCATGGGTGGTGGTGGTGGGCACCTCCAACGCGGTGAACCTGACCGACGGCCTGGACGGGCTGGCGATCGTGCCGACCATTGTCGCGGCCACCACCTTCGCAGTGCTCTGCTACGTGGCCGGCACCACGATTCACATCGCCGATCTGGTCGACGCGGGAGGAGGAGCGCAGAAGCTGATCGGCATCCCGCTCTGGAAATACCTGGGCATGCCCCAGGTTCCGGGCGGCGCCGAGCTGGCGGTTTTCTGCGCCTCGATGGTCGGCGCGGGCATCTCCTTCCTCTGGTTCAACACCTATCCGGCATCCGTGTTCATGGGCGACGTGGGATCGCTGGCGCTGGGGGGCGCGCTGGGCGGTCTGGCGGTCCTGTCCAAGAACGAGGTCGTCTCGGCGATCATCCACGGCGTGTTCGTGGTCGAGATTCTCTCGGTGATGATCCAGGTGGCTTCCTTCCGCGCGACCGGCAAGCGGGTCTTCATGATGGCGCCGGTGCATCACCATTTCGAGCTCAAGGGCTGGGCCGAGCCGAAGATCATCGTCCGCTTCTGGATCGTCTCGATCTTCTGCGGAGGCATCGCCCTCCTTTCCCTCAAGCTGCGCTGACCCGATGAAGCCCGCTCTCGAGGGAAAGAAGGTGATCGTCTACGGCCTGGGCAAGAGTGGACTGTCGGCGGCCCGCCTTCTTCTGGCGCAGGGTGCGCGGGTCACCGGCGTGGACCAGAAGCGGGAGGACGAGCTCGGGGAGGCGGTGTCCGCGCTGCGAGCCCAGGGGCTCGCGCTTGCGCTGGCACCGATTCGCGACGGGCTGCTGGCGTCCGCGGACCTGGTGGTGGTCAGCCCCGGAGTTCCGCTGGCCGGCGCGGAGATCCAGCAGGCAAAGGCGGCGGGCGTGAAGATCTGGGGCGAGGTGGAGCTGGCCTCGCGCTTCGTTCAGGGCCCGATGGTGGGCATCACCGGTACCAACGGAAAGAGCACCACCACCGCGCTCACCGGCGAGCTGTTCGCGAGCGGAGGGCGGCGTGCCTTCGTCGGTGGGAATCTGGGCCGACCGCTTTCGGAGGCGGCCTTGGAGTCGCGCGCCTACGACGCGCAGGTGATCGAGCTGTCCAGCTTTCAGCTGGAGGGCATCGAGTCGCTGCGCCTCAACTGCGCCGCGCTGCTGAACCTGTCGCCCGATCACCTCGACCGCTACCGGAGCCATGCCGAGTACAGCGCGGCGAAGGCGCGGATCTTCCGCAACCAGCAGCCTGAGGACGCGGCGGTGGTGAACGCGGACGATCCCGAGGTGGTCTCCCTGGCCGGCGCGAACCGCGCGCGCCTGTTCGGCTTCTCGCGTCAGCGCGACCCGGCATCCGCCTCGCCGCTGTTTCGGGGCGGAGCCGCGGCGAAAGGACCGGGCTTTCAAATCGCCCTCCATGGCAAGGAGCGGGAAACATACTCGGTGAGCAATCGCGCCCTGCGCGGCTCGCACAATATTGAAAACGCGATGGCCGCGGCTTTGCTCGCGCGGCTCTCCGGAATCTCTCCGGAGGCCGTGCAGCGCGGGCTCGACGCCTTCCCCGGCCTTCCGCACCGCCTGGAATCGGTGCGCACGCTCGATGGAGTGGAATGGGTCAACGATTCCAAGGCGACCAACGTGGCGTCGGCGCTGGTTGCCTTGAGGGCGCTCGCGGGCCGCATCTGGTTGATCGCCGGCGGCAAGGGGAAGCGGGCGCCGTACGAGCCGATGGTGGAAGCGGCGCGCGGGAAGGTGAAGGGCGTGCTCACCATCGGCGAGGACGCACAAACGATCGAGCGCGCCTTCGCGACTGCCTACCCCGTTCAGGCCTGCGAGACTCTGGACCGCGCAGTGCAGCGGGCCCGCTCGCTGTCGACCAGCGGCGACATCGTGCTGCTGTCGCCCGCCTGCGCCTCGTACGATCAGTTCGACAACTTCGAGCAGCGCGGCGACGCCTTCAAGCGTTTGGTGAGGGCCCTCTAGCATGGCGCAGAGCTCGCCCAACCCGCTGCGGTTCGATCCGCTGCTGCTCGCCTCGGTCCTGGCGCTGGTCGCGCTCGGGCTGGTGATGGTGTACTCGGCGAGCGCGATCACCGCGCAGGACAAGCTGGGCGACAGCTTCCACTACCTCAAGCGGCAGCTGGTTGCGGCGGGCCTGGGCCTGGTGGCGCTGGCCGCCGCGATGAAGTTCGGTTATCGGCGGCTGGCGCGGCTCGCCTACCCGCTGCTGCTGATCGCGGCGCTGGCGCTGGTATTGGTTCTGATTCCCGGCATCGGAACCACCATCGGCGGCGCGCGAAGGTGGATCCGCTTTCTCGGTTTCTCGGTGCAGCCGGCGGAGCTGGCGAAGTTCGCCTGGGTGGTTTACCTTGCCTTCTCTCTGGCAAAGAAGCGGGAGAAGGTGGCGACCTTCTCCGTCGGGTGGCTGCCCCACCTGATCACGCTCGGCGTTCTGGTGATGCTGTGCATGGCCGAGCCTGATTTCGGCAGCTCGATCGGGCTGATCTTTCTTCTCTTCGTGCTGTTGTTCGCCGCGGGGGCGAAGCTGTCTTATCTCGTCGGCTCGGTGCTGTTGGCCATTCCCATCGCCTACCACGCGATCGCGTCCTCGCCGTACCGGATGCAGCGGGTGCTGGCGTTCCTGGACCCCTGGGCGCATCGCCACGACGTCGGCTATCAGGTCGCGGAGTCGCTGATCTCCATTGGGAGCGGCGGGCTCTTCGGCCTGGGTTTGGGCGACGGTCGACAGAAGCTCTTCTTTCTTCCCGAGGCACACACCGATTTCATCTTCGCGATGATCGGCGAAGAGCTCGGGCTGTTGGGAGTGGCGCTGGTTGTGGGTCTCTACGCGGTGATCATCTGGCGAGGAATCCGCGCGTCGTTGGCGGCCGGGGAGCCATTCGGCGCGTACCTGGCGTTGGGGATCACCGCGCTGATCGCCTTCCAGGCGATCGTCAACATGTGCGTGGCGATGGGGCTCGTGCCGACCAAGGGGCTCACCCTGCCATTCATCTCGTATGGTGGGTCGTCGCTGCTGGTGCTGATGGGCGCATCCGGCGTGCTCCTCTCCATCAGCGCCGGCGCCGAGAAGGCGCTGCGCTCGACCTCGCTGACTGAACGGCAGCGCGCGGGACTGGAAGAGGCCTCCGCATGAGGGTGCTGATCGCGGGCGGAGGCACCGGCGGCCACCTGTTCCCCGGAATCGCTCTGGCCGATGAGGTCACCACCCGACACCCGAAGAACGAAGTGATGTTCGTCGGCACCTCGCGCGGGCTGGAGGCGAAGATCGTCCCCGAGTGCGGCTACAAGCTGGAGGTGATCCGGGCGCGCGGGTTGAAAGGCGTGGGTACGCTGCGGCTGCTGGTAGGTCTGATCGCTCTCCCGTTCTCCTTCGTCGAGTCCTGGCGCATCTTGCGCAAGTACCGCCCCGACGTGGTGGTGGGCGTCGGCGGATATGCGTCGGGCCCGGTGGTGCTCGCAGCCTGGTTGCAGCGCGTGCCCACCGCGGTGCAGGAGCAGAACGCCGTGCCGGGCGTGACCAACAAAATCCTTGGTCACTTCGTGCGCGTGGTGTTCATCGCCTTCGAGGAGGCGCGGCGATTTTTTCCGGGAAGGAAGGTCCAGCTGATCGGCAATCCGATCCGGCGCATCTTGATGGAAAACTACCTGCGCTCCCGAAGGGCCCACGACAAGTTCACTGTGCTGGTGTTCGGCGGCTCGCAGGGAGCGCGCGGGATCAACGACCGGATGCTGGAGGCCCTCGATCACCTGGGCGACCTCAAGGGGCAGCTGCACTTCATCCACCAGACCGGCAAGGCGGACCTCGAGCTGGTGCGCACCGGCTACACGCGACGCGGCTTCTCTGCCCAGGTTTTGGAGTTCATCGACGACATGTCCGCGGCGTACTCGACGGCGGAGCTGGTGATCTGCCGCGCCGGGGCCGCCACGCTGGCCGAGCTGACCGTGTGCAAGAAAGCATCGATCCTGATCCCATTCCCAGCGGCGACGGACAACCACCAGGAGATGAACGCACAGGCAATGGTCGCCAACGGCGCGGCCCTGATGTTCCGCGAATCGGAGCTGACCGGAGAGCGGTTGGCGGTGCAGATCCGCAACCTCAAGGCCAACCCGGAGCAGCTGAAGAAGATGGAGCGACAGGCGGCGATGCTCGGCCGACCGGAGGCGGCGAAGGAGCTAGCCGATGTCTGCGTGCAGATGATGGTGGCTGCCTGGGGGCCGCACGGGCGCGATCGTCCGGACAAGAAACGGAGGCTCGAGGCATGAGCGCGCAGAAGCCTCCCAGTCTCTTCAAGACCCGCCACGCCGCGCACGTTCACTTCGTGGGGATCGGCGGAATTGGAATGAGCGGAATCGCCGAGGTGCTGCTGAACCTGGGCTATTGCGTCTCCGGCTCGGACCTCAAGGAATCGGAGATCACCCGCCGGCTGGCGAGGCTGGGGGCGACCATCAAGCATGGCCATCGCGCCGACAACCTGGTGCACGCGGACGTGGTGGTCTTCTCGGCGGCGATCCCGCGCGACAACCCGGAGGTATTGGCGGCGCGGCAGCGGAAGATTCCGGTGATCTCCCGCGCGGAGATACTGGCCGAGCTGATGCGGCTCAAGTACGCGGTGGCCGTCGCCGGATCGCACGGGAAGACCACCACCACCTCGATGATCGCCAGCGTGCTCACCGCGGCGGGCCTGGATCCCACCGCGGTGGTGGGCGGGAAGGTCAACGTGCTCGACTCGAACGCCAAGCTGGGCCGCAGCGAGCTGATGGTGGTCGAGGCGGACGAGTCGGACGGCTCGTTCCTGCGGCTGCTGCCGTCGATCGCGGTGGTGACCAACATCGACCCGGAGCACATGGATCACTACGGAACCCTGGAGGCGCTGAAGAGCGCCTTCGTGGAGTTCTGCAACCGGGTGCCCTTCTACGGGCTGAACGTGCTCTGCCTGGATCATCCCAACGTGCAAGCGCTGCTGCCGCAGCTGGAGAAGCGCTTCGTCACCTACGGCACGGCGCACACCGCCGATTACCGATTGGACTCGGTGAAGCTGGATGGCTACTCCACCTCCTTCCGCGCTTTTCGCCTCGGCGAGGACCTCGGTCAGTTCTCGGTGCGGATGGTCGGCGCGCACAATGCGATCAATGCGCTCTCGGTGATCGCGGTGGCGGACGAGATGGAAGTTCCGCTGGAGGTGGTGCGCCAGGGGCTGGCCGACTTTGGCGGCGTGCAGCGGCGCTTCACCGTTCGCGGAGAGGTGCACGGCATCACGGTGGTGGATGACTACGGGCATCACCCGGCCGAGGTGAAGGTGACGCTGGCGGGTGCTCGAGCGGCATTCGGACGGCGCCTGGTGGTCGCGTTCCAACCGCATCGCTACACCCGGACCCGCGACCTGCTGCAGGAGTTCGCCACATCCTTCAACGACGCAGACGTGCTGTTCGTCACCAACATCTATCCCGCCGGTGAGCAAGCGATCGCCGGGGTGAGCAGCCGCGCGCTGGTGGACGCGCTGATCGCGCATGGTCACCACGACGTGCGCTGGGTCGAAAAGCGCAGCGAGCTGGCCGCGGCGATCCTGCCCCGGCTCCAGGATGGCGATATCGTGCTGACGCTCGGAGCCGGAGATATCACCCAGGTCGGCCCGGAGCTGCTGCAGCTTCTCTCTGCGCAGAAGCCGCCGTTCAGCCCCAGCGTAGCGCCGCAGGCGCGGAGTCGAGGGCGGTGATGAGCGCGACCGTTCAGCCCGAGCGTAGCGCCGGAGGCGCGGAGTCGAGGGCGATCATGAGCGACCCCTCTACCGTTCACCCCGAGCGTAGCGCCGCAGGCGCGGAGTCGAGGGCGATCATGAGCGACCCCTCGACTTCGCTTCGCTACGCTCGGGGTGAGCGGGGATGGGGCGACCCCTCGACTTCGCTTCGCTACGCTCGGGGCGAGCGGGGATGGGGCGACCCCTCGACTTCGCTTCGCTACGCTCGGGGTGAGCGGGGATGGGGCGACCCCTCGACTTCGCTTCGCTACGCTCGGGGCGAGCGGGGACGCGCTCGGGGGGTGGCGTGAGCTTGGCCCGCGCGCGATCCAGCTTCGCCGAGCAGGTGGCCCGCGGCCTCGACGCGGAGGTGAAGGCGAACGAGCCGATGGCACCCAAGACGAGCATTCGCGTAGGTGGCTCGGCTGAGGTTTTCGTGCGGCCGCGCTCGCCGCAAAGCCTGGTGGAGCTGCTGCGCCTCGTTCAAAGCGAGCAGGTTCCGCTCTCCATCGTCGGCGGTGGAGCGAACACGCTGGTCGGCGATCTGGGAATCCCGGGCGTGACGTTGAAGATTCCGCCCGATCTGTTTGGCGAGGAGGTGCGGCTCTCTCCGTCCGGCGGAACCGTGACCCTGGGTTCCGGCGCGTCGATCGCCCGGTTGATCCAGCTGATGAAGTCGAACCGGCTGGTGGGCGCGGAATTTCTGGCCGGCATCCCCGGCAGCATCGGCGGCGCGCTGGCGATGAATGCGGGAACCAAGATGGGCGAGTGCATGAGCGCAGTGGAATCCGTGGAGGTGGCCACCGCGGACGGAAGCGGGTGGCTGCCGCGTTCGAAGCTCTCCTACGAGTACCGGCGCACGGTGTTGCCGGCGCTGGGCGTGGTGACTCGCGTGCGCTTCGTCCTGCCGGTCGGCGATCTGGCGAAGTCGCAGGCGCAGATGGACGCCGACCTCGGCTATCGCAAGAGCACGCAGCCGCTCAGCCAGCCCAACTTCGGCAGCGTGTTCCAAAACCCGCCCGCGGATTTCGCCGGCCGCCTGATCGAGCGCGTGGGCCTCAAGGGCCATACCATCGGCGGGGCTCAGATCTCCGCGCTGCACGCCAACTGGATCGTGAATCTGGGAGGGGCCACGGCCAAAGACGTGGTGTCGCTGATCGATCTCGCGCGGGCGCGGGTGCTGGATGCAAGCGGCGTGGAGCTCAAACCCGAGGTCAAGCGCATAGGGAGCTTCGCGTGAGCGCCCCCTCTTCACCGTTCAAATCCAAACGGGTCGGCGTTCTGCTCGGCGGTCTGTCCGTCGAACGCGAGGTCAGCTTCCGCACCGGCTCGGCGGTGGCGCAGGCGCTTCGCGGCTTGGGCTACGACGTGGTGGAGATCGATGCTCAGGCAGACTTGCCGGCGAAGCTGATCGCCGACCGCGTGGAGGTCGCGTTCATCGCGCTGCACGGGCGCTACGGCGAGGATGGCTGCGTGCAGGGGCTCCTGGAATCGATGTTCATCCCGTACACCGGCTCGGGAGTGCTGGCCTCGGCGGTGGGGATGGAAAAGGCGTTCGCCAAGCAGATCTTCATCGCCGAGGGCATTCCCACTCCCAGGCACGCTTTGTTTCGGGACGCGCCCGCTGCCCGCGCCGGTTTTGGCTCGGTGCCGTTCGCGTTGCCGGTGGTGGTCAAGCCCTCGCGCGAAGGTTCCTCGGTCGGGGTGCACATCTGCAAGACCTGGGCGGAGTACGAGCAGGCGGTGGACGATGCCGCGCAATACGCGGGGGCATTGATGGTCGAGCAGTACGTGAAGGGGCGCGAGGTGCAAGGGGCGGTGCTGGACGACGAGTCGCTCGGCGCGATCGAGATCGTGCCGGCGCACGAGTTCTACGACTACGAAGCGAAGTACGCGGCGGGAAGCGGGACGCGCTATCTGTTCCCGGCCCCGCTGCCGCCCGATCAGTACGCCCGGGTCAACCAGGTGTGTCTGGCCGCGCACCGAGCGCTGGGCTGCAGCGGCGCCACGCGATCGGACGTGATCGTCGCCGAAGATGGCGCAGTGTTCCTGCTCGAGCTGAACACGCTGCCGGGAATGACCGCCACCAGCTTGCTTCCGAAGATCGCCGCCGGCCGCGGGATCGATTTTCCATCGCTCTGCGAACGGCTGCTCCGCGGCGCATCGCTGAAGGCATGAGGAGGCAAGGATGACACCGAGACTCGGCTACGGAGCTGTGGCGAAAAACTGGCGGCCCCAGAGCAGCCGGTCGACCATTTCGAGATCGGACTTTTGAACGTGGGTTTCAGACGGCACAAGAACCGGCGGCGCCGCGACGCGGGGCACACCGCCATGGCGATCAAAGGCGCGGTGCGGCGCTTCGCCAAGGCAACCGCGTGGACGGCGCTGATCGGCGCCAGCTCCGTCGCGCTGGCGCTGGGCGGCCTCCACGCTTATCGCTGGGTGCACACCTCGCCGCGATTTGCGTTGGCGACGGTGGCCTTCAGAGGGCTGCGGCACGCGCAGGAAAGCGAGCTGTGCAGGTTGGCCGGGTTGAGCGCGGGCCAGAACCTCCTTCAGCTGGATGTCGCGGCGCTGGAGCGCGCGATGGCCGCACACCCGTGGCTCAAGACGGTGAGCATCGCCCGGCGCTTTCCTTCCGCCTTGTCCATCGCCGTCACCGAGCACGTTCCAGTGGCGATGGTCGCGCTCGGGGACCTCTATCTGGTCGACGAAGACGGCGTTCCCTTCAAGAAGGTCCAGGGCGAGGACGCGGGCGCGCTGCCGCTGCTCACCGGGATAACGCGCGAGCAGTTCGTGCAGGCTCCGGAGGCGAGTCGCGTCCAGATGCGCCAGGCCATGGAAGTGGCGGCGGCGTACGGGCGATCCGCGAGCGGCGATCCGGTCGGCGAGGTGCGGGTGGGGGTTGGCGGCGTAACCCTGGTGACCAACTCGGGCCAGGAGCTGCGGATGGGAGAGGGCGACACGGAAGAGAAGCTGGCGCGGCTGAAGCGCGTCAGGATGGAGCTGGAGAGGCGCGGCGTGTTGGGGCAGGTGATCCGGCTGGACAATCGAGTGAGGCCCGGTTGGGTGGCAGTGAGAATTTCAAACCCGACTTCCGAAAGGAAGGGCGGGGCGCATCGGTAACACCTTTTTTGACCATCGCTTTGGGCGATCGGGAGGCAACTCATGGCGAAGAAGACGGGAGAGATCGTCGTTGGCCTGGACATCGGGACGACCAAGATCTGCGCGATCGTCGGCGAGCTGACCGACGGCGGCATCGACATCATCGGAATCGGAACTCATCCGTCGAAAGGGCTGCGCAAAGGAGTGGTGGTCAACATCGAGGCGACCGTCGCCTCCATCCGCCGCGCCATCGAGGAGGCGGAGCTGATGGCTGGCTGCGAGATCGCCAACGTGTACACCGGGATCGCGGGCGGCCACATCAAGGGGTTCAACAGCCAGGGCATCGTGGCAGTGAAGGACAAGGAGGTCCGCGAAGCGGACGTGGTGCGGGTGATCGACGCGGCCAAGGCAGTGGCCATTCCGCTCGACCGCGAGGTGATCCACGTCCTCCCGCAGGAGTTCATCATCGACGAGCAAGGCGGGATCAAGGAGCCGCTGGGGATGTCCGGGGTGAGGCTGGAGGCGAAGGTGCACATCGTCACCGGCGCAGTCTCGTCCGCGCAGAACATCGTCAAGTGCGCCAACCGCACCGGGCTGAACGTCAGCGACATCGTCTTGCAGCCGCTGGCCTCGTCGGAAGCGGTGCTCAGCGAGGACGAGAAGGAGCTTGGAGTTTGCCTGGTGGACATCGGCGGCGGCACCACCGACATCGCCATCTTCGCCGGCGGATCGATCGTGCACACCGCGGTGATCGCGCTGGGCGGCAACAATCTGACCTCCGATATCGCGATCGGGCTGCGCACGCCGGCGCACGAGGCGGAGCGAATCAAGCAGAAGTACGGCTGCGCGTTGCCGGCGATGGTGAGCAAGGACGAGACGATCGAGGTGCCGTCGGTGGGTGGTCGCCAGCCGCGCGTGCTGGGCCGTCAGATCCTCTGCGAGATCCTGGAGCCGCGGGTGGAGGAGATTTTCCAGCTGGTGCAGCGCGAGATCCAGCGATGCGGTTACGAGGATCTGCTCGCCACCGGCGTGGTGGTGACCGGCGGCTCGACGCTGCTCTCGGGCATGCCCGAGCTGGCGGAGGAGGTGCTCGGGCTTCCCGTCCGGCGCGGAATGCCGCGCGGCATCGGAGGCTTGGTGGACGTGGTGAAGAGCCCGATGTACGCGACCGGCGTGGGCCTGGTGGTCTACGGCGCGAAGCACCAGGACCGCCGGATGTTCCGCATCCGCGAGGACAACGTCTACAGGAAGGTCAAGGGGCGAATGCGCGAGTGGTTGGAGGAGATTTTCTAGAGGACGATCCCGCTACAGCGTCGTAGCGGAAAACTTGCCACCACGCGCGACGCCCGGATGATGCGCGTGGGCTGAGAGGACGGAAAGGGATCCATGAATTCCATCGACGAGAGCAAAACGGCGGCGAAGATCAGGGTGGTGGGAGTAGGCGGCGGCGGCTGCAACGCGGTGAACACGATGATTGCCGCCAACCTCGACCGAGTGGACTTCATCGCCGCCAACACCGATATCCAGGCGCTGGCCGCCAACCGGGCACAGACCAAGATCCAGATCGGCGCCACGCTCACCAAAGGGCTCGGAGCGGGCGCCAATCCGGAGATCGGTCGAGAGGCCGCTTTGGAATCGAAGGAGCAAATCGCGGCCGCGCTGGATGGCGGGGACATGGTGTTCGTCACTGCCGGGATGGGCGGCGGGACAGGCACCGGCGCCGCGCCGATCATCGCGGACATCTCCAAAAGCCTGGGCTGCCTGACCGTCGGAGTAGTCACCAAGCCCTTCCTCTTCGAGGGCAATAAGCGGCGCAAGCAGGCCGAGCAGGGCCTGGTGGAGCTGAAGGCCGCCGTGGACACCTTGATCACCATTCCGAACCAGCGGCTGCTCACCTTGAGCGAGCAGCCGATGTCGCTTCTGGACACCTTCAAGAGGGCCGACGAGGTCCTGCTCAATGCCGTGCAAGGGATCTCCGATCTGGTGCAGTACCACGGGTACATCAACGTGGATTTCGCGGACGTGAAGACGATCATGTGCGACCGCGGTCACGCGCTGATGGGATCGGGCCGTGCGTCCGGCGAAAAGCGCGCGGTGATCGCGATGCAGGCGGCGATCTCCAGCCCGCTGCTGGAGGATGTCTCCATCGACGGCGCCACCGGCCTGTTGATCAACATCACCGGCGGGCGCGACATGACGCTGCAGGAGGTCAACGAGGCGCTGACGCTGGTGCACGACGCGGCCGATCCGGAGGCGGAGATCATCTTCGGCTCGCTGATCGACGAGGCCGCCAGCGACGAAGTGAAGATCACCATCATCGCTACCGGCTTTGGTCACAAGGACGTGAAGCACCGTCCGCTCAACCATCAAACCGTCCAGGTCATCCGCGCGCCGCCGGCTCCTCCTCCGCCGGCCGAGGAGGAAGTACCCCTCGCCGCCAAGCTCGCGGCGCGGCCGCTTCCTTCCGAGGCCAGGGTGAGCTCGCCGCGCCACGTGGCGGTCAAGGCGCCCGCGCTTCCGGTGGACGAGGATCAGTTCGACATTCCGACCTTTCTACGGCGTCACGGACACTCGGAGCCTTAAGACCGCTCGCCCTGAGCGTCGCCCGTTCCCGCTCGCCCTGAGCGTAAGGCGAGCGCACGCGAGCCTGTAGTCGAAGGGCCGCTTCAAGATCTCTTTCTAGCCCGTCCCGAGCGGAGTCGAGAGAGTTGAGCGACCCCTCGACTTCGCTTCGCTACGCTCGGGGCGAGCGGGGATGAGCGACCCCTCGACTTCGCTTCGCTACGCTCGGGGCGAGCGGGATGAGCGACCCCTCGACTTCGCTTCGCTACGCTCGGGGCGAGCGGGATGAGCGACCCCTCGACTTCGCTTCGCTACGCTCGGGGCGAGCGGGATGAGCGACCCCTCGACTTCGCTTCGCTACGCTCGGGGCGAGCGGGATGAGCGACCCCTCGACTTCGCTTCGCTACGCTCGGGGCGAGCGGGCTACGAGCTGCGGTACTTGAACATCCGCTGTCTGTGCGTGCTGCGATCCAGCGCGGAGAAGAGGTGGCCGCGGAAGAGCATGCCGACGTGCAAGAGCATTCCCTGGGCCAGCGTAGAGAGCAATCCACCGATGGTGCCGTATGGAAATGCGTTCGGGAGGGCGATCCAGATCGCGCCGAGCAGCACGGTGGGCAGCAACCACTCGATCCAGTGCTCCTGCACGAAGGCGATGCTGCTCTGGATGGTGGCCAGACCTCCGTAGGTGCCTTTCAGGTAGATGGACTCGGGAGCGGCGCTCAACAGGACCAGGGCGATCAGCTTGAGGCCCAGCACGATGAACGAGCCATTCCGGCTGGTGCCCAGCGTGTAGCCCAGCAGCATCTCGACAATCCAGATGACGAAAAACAGGTTGAGGATGGACCAGAAGTACGCGCCGAAGCTGCGGCGGAACTCGGCGGTGGCCACCACCGAGTGAGAGACGATTTCGCTCACGAAGTAGAGGTAGCAACTGGCCAGCGCGGCCATCAGCAGCCCGACCAGAAAACCGCCGATAATCCCGAGCGGCGCCACCAGCGCGGACAGGTACAGCCAGGCCAGGTTCAGCCCGGTGGGCAGCAGCAGCGTCCAAAGGTTCTTCCTCACCCCGTTGAACGCCTGGCGCAGGCAGTCCGCGTACAGCCGCGCGTAGACCAGGAGCACATTCATGCATGGGCCCTTTTAGCTGATGAACGTGCGGTGGCTAAGCGCGATTGCTTGGGCCGTTCACTCGCCGCGGAGGCGGGCCAGGTAGTGACCGGTTCGGCTGGTCAGCTCACCGGTTCGCTCCAGGAGCAGATCCAGCTCGCGGTATGCCGCGTTGGCGGCGGTCGGGCTGCGCGTGGCGGGTGAAGCGCGAAGCCGATCCAGCAGGGCCACCACCTTGAGCAGATGCTGATGCGCAAGCAGCAGATCCCGCCCGGCGCGGCTGCCCTCGAACGAGAAGAGCAAGCCGGTGGCGTAGAGCCGTCCGATCGAGCGCCGATTCGAATCGAGCGCTCGGCAGATCTTGTTCTGATAGGCGAGCAGTCGGTGCTTGGCCCGAACCTGGCCCAGGTCCACCACCACACAATTGGCCGTTGCCTTTCTCACGCCCACGAGGCTACGCCAGGCGATCCGCAGAGCGCAACAGAGGAGGCCCGCGTTTCCGCGTTCTCGCTTGCCACGTGAAAATCCGGCCGCTAGTTTGCCGGGCTTCGCTCGGGCAAGCGCTTCGAGCGACATATGTTCAGAAGACTGCTCATCGCCAACCGCGCCGAGATCGCACGGCGGATCAACCGCGTCGCTCAGCAGATGGGGATCTCCACGATCGCTGTGTACTCGGAGGCGGACGCAGCGCTGCCCTTCGTGCGCGAGGCGAACCAGGCAGTGCTGATCGGGCCGGCTCCACCCAAGAGCAGCTATCTGAACAGCGCCGCGGTGCTCGAAGCGGCCCGCAAAACCGGCGCGGAGGCGATTCACCCCGGCTACGGATTTCTTTCCGAGAATCCGGACTTCGCGCGAGCCTGCACCGAGGCGGGATTCGCGTTCGTCGGCCCGACGCCCGAGTCGATGGCCCGGATGAAGGACAAGAGCCAGGCGCGCAAGCTGGTGCAGGCTGCGGGAGTGCCCATCGTGCCGGGCAGCGATGGCGTGGTGGCCGACGCGCGGCGCGCGGCCGAAGAGGCAGAGCGGATCGGCTTCCCGGTCCTGTGCAAAGCGGCGGGTGGGGGCGGCGGGATCGGAATGGCTGTGGCGAACAACCAAGCCGAGCTGGAGAAGGTCTTCCGCCAGTGTGCAGATCGCGCGCGAGCGGCATTCGGTCGCGAGAGCCTGTACCTCGAGCGCTATTTTGCGGCGCCTCGGCACATCGAGGTGCAAGTGCTCGGGGATGGCGGCGGGCAGATCATCCATCTTCTCGAGCGAGAGTGCTCCATCCAGCGGCGCCACCAGAAAGTCGTGGAGGAGGCACCCTCGCCATTCTTCGCCGACGGGGGGCGCAGCGCGATGGCGGACCAGATGTTTCAGGCGGCCATCACCGCTGCCAAAGCGTTCGGATACCAAAACGCCGGCACGGTGGAGTTCTTGGTCGCCGACGGCTCGTTCTATTTCATCGAGATGAATGCGCGACTGCAGGTGGAGCATCCGATAACCGAGCTCACCACCGGGATGGATCTGATCGGCTGGCAGCTGCGGATCGCCGCCGGCGAGGAGCTCACCGTTCGCCAGCAGGACGTCCGCCGGTCCGGCGCGGCGATCGAGTTTCGGATCTACTCGGAGGATCCGGTCAAATTCCTTCCCTCGCCGGGGACGATCACCCGACTCCTCGTTCCATCCGGCGAAGGGGTGCGGGTCGACGCCGGATACGAGGAGGGCAACGCGATCACGCCCTACTACGATCCGTTGATCGCCAAGCTGATCGTGGCCGGCCGCAGCCGGGCCGAAGCGATCGAGCGGTCCGTCCGCGCGCTGGAAACGTTTTGCATCGAAGGTGTCAAGACCAACCTGGCGTTACACAGGTGGATCGCTCAGGACGCGGCATTCCGGGCCGGGCAAATCGACACCGCATTCCTGGAGCGACGGGCGAGGAGTTGAAACGGAGGCTAGGCACCATGTCGGACGTGGCGGCGCACATCACAGGCACGGTCTGGAAGATCGAGGTCAAGGTGGGGCAGGCAGTCTCGGCCGGCGACACCCTGGTGATCCTGGAATCGATGAAGATGGAGATGCCGGTGGAGGCCCCGGAGGGCGGGACCGTTGCGGAGATCCGATGCCGCGAGACGCAGCCGGTCAACGAGGGAGACGTCCTGGTGGTTCTTCGATGAGCGCCGCGGGCGAACTCTGCCGACCGAGGGCTATCCACTGCCAGTGTGGGCGCTAACAGTTAGCGCTGGCGTGGCACAGGAGGGAGCTAGTCCTTCTTGCCCGGCCCTTTGGCGGACTCGTACTGCTCGAGGAACACCTTTACCTTGGCGGCGTCGGGATCGCTGGGCGCGAGTTGGATGAATCTTCGATAATGCTGTGCACCCAGCTCGGGCTCGTGCAAACGTGCATACGTGGCCCCGAGCACCATGTGGCAACGGGCGAAGTTCGGATCCACCTTCAAGCAATCGTTCAGCGCGGTGGCGGCCTCGTTGAATGAGCCCTTGCGATAGAGGACGGTGCCCTCGTCGTACAACTTCTGCGGATCATCGCCCGTCGGCGGCGGGGCCGTGCCGGAGCGATCATCGCGGACTTCGCCGCCCGGCTTCGCCGCTGACGCGAGCTTGGTCTCCTTGGGCCTGCGCCCGTCGCGGCCCTGCTTGGCACCCTCCGCGCGGTTTCGGAGTTGTTGGTACTCCTTGGCGAAAGCCGTGGTTCCCGCCGATTCGTCGAGCAGTCGCAGCGCCTCGTCCGTCTTGCCCGCCGCCAGGCTCTTTTGCGCCAGCGCCAGCTTCTTCTTCGCGCGCAGCTCGGTATTCGCTTTGTAGAGCGCATCGTCTACTTCGGGGGGACGAGAGCCATCGGAGTTTTTGATCGGCTCGAGCATGTCCACCGCCTTCTGGAAATCGCGGCGCGCCATCGCGCTGTTGGCCGCCTTCAGCTTGGCGTCCAGCTGGGACGATTGCGCCGCGTTCTGCGTCGGCTCAGCAGGCCGAGCGGTAGACGCGACTTTCGACCCAGTGCCGCGCTCGACCGCGGCGCTGCGCGGCGGTGGCGCGACTTCCTGTGAAGGAGCGACTTGCTTGGTCGCCGCAGGCTCGGAGGGGGTGGTCCGCGATATCGATCGCAATGGTTCGGGCTTGCGCGCGGGCTCTGACTTCGGGGTGAGCAGCAGGATCAGACCGTCCACCGCCAGCACGATCAGCGCGAGCGACAGGAACACAACCTTGACCTTGCTGACGCGCGAGCGAGGCTGCTCAGCCTCCGCGGCGAGGCGGAAGGCCTCCACCGGACCGATGAAGCGAAGCTTGACCTCCCCCAGCTGCAGCAGATCGCCGCTTCGCAGGACCGCCTTTCCGTACGGCTCGCCATTGATCAGGACGCCATTCGACGATTGGAGGTCGACGATCTGCCACTCTCCAGAGTCGTCGAGCAGCAGGCGCGCGTGCGTCTGCGCCAGCGACGGATCGTCGATGGCGATCTCGTTCTCGTCCGAACGACCGATCCTCAGCTCGCCGTGGGTAAAGGTGAACTCGCGCCCGGCATCGTCGGTGTTGAGCAGCACCAGGCGTGGAGCGTGCTCCGGCTGTATCTCGGGTGTTTCTCGCGCGCCTGGCTCGTCGGCGATCTTTTCTTCTGCTTTCGAAGGCGGCTCGAGCGCGGCCTTCGGCGGAGGCGGGGGGAGAACCGGCAGCGGAATCTCGGGAACGGTTTTCGCCTCGCTCCGGATGGTAGGCGAACCGTTCGTCTCCGCGGGCGAGGTGAACGGCCGGGGCGCATGCTGCGCGCCAGCGTCGTCTTGGATGGCGAGATCGTAATCTCCGATCTGGATCAGATCTCCATCGTGCACCGCGGTCTTTCCTTCGATCCGCTCTCCGTTGATCCGGATGCCGTTGTAGCTGCCCAGATCCTCCACTAGGATTGCGCCGTTCTGGCGGAACAGCCGGGCGTGATGCCGTGAGACATTGCGCTCGGTCAGGCGGATGGTGTTCCCCTCCTGGCGACCGATGGTGATTTCCTGTCGGATGAAGGGCACAACTGTCTTGCGACCCTCATCGTCCTCGATGATCAGCTTGACCACGTCCGTACCCGCTCGAAAGTCTATAGCAGGAGCGGACGACCGTGAACAAGCGCCCATCCCCCCTGAATGATGGAGGAAACCACATTTCTTGAGCCAGCCTCTCACACTGCGGACGGACGCCGGCGACGAGCATCTCGAGCTGGCAGACTTCGAGGCTCGCGCCCGGCGGGGAGATATTTCTCCGCAGTGCCTGGTGTGCTTCCCTCCGGTCACTGGTGAACGTTTCGTTCCAGCGTATGAGCTGGAGATTTTCCGTTCGCTGCACGAGCCGAAGCGCGCCCTCTTCGCGCGCTCGTTTCGGCTCGGCCGATTTCCCTGGATCACCGTCGGAGTGATCCTGCTCAATCTGCTGGTCTACGCGCTCACCGCGCGGCAGGGGCCGCTCGACATCGACGCCATGGTCCGCTTCGGCGGGAAAGTGGGGCCGATGGTGACGGACCTGGGCGAGTTCTGGCGCCTGCTGACCGCCAATTTTCTCCACCGCGACGCCCTGCACATCGCCCTGAACATGTTCGTGCTGTTCAACGTGGGTGGCGCGCTGGAGAACGCCTACCGTCCGCTGGACTACATCGCGTTGCTGCTGTTCTCGGGTCTGGCCACGATGAGCGTGTCGCTGCTGCTCTCGGATGCGGTGAGCGTGGGCGCCTCGGGAATGGTCTACGGCTGCCTCGGCGGCGTGGTGATCTTCGGGCTCAAATACCGCTCCATCCTGCCGGCGCGGTATCGACGGATTCTGGGCGAGGCCGCCATCCCCACGGTGCTGCTGTTCCTGTGGATCGGTTGGACGTCGGCAGGCGTGGACAACGCTGCCCACCTCGGCGGTTTGACCGCGGGCATCGTCGCCACCGCCTTTCTGCGTCCGCGGATGCTTCTGGATGAGCCTACCTCGCGCTGGGCGCTCCTCGGCCGGTTTGTTCCGGTGTTGCTGCTGCTGGGCGTACCCCTGCTGAGCCGGGAGCTGTTTGGCGGCTATTTGCCTCCCCTTCGAATCGAGCGCGACGACGGCTTCGGCATTTCCATCCCCATCCCCAGGGACTGGAGGCGCGGCGCCAACCGGCTGGGGCAACTCGCGTACTACAACGGCTTGCCCGGCCTGGGTCGAGCCACCTTCGCCGCAGAGGCGGTGGCGCTCAACGAAGGGGCCGACGCAGCGGATCAGGCGCAGCGCTTCTTGAAAGAGGATCTCCGACCCCAAGCGCTCGGGCCGGAAGTCAGCCGCGTGGTTACGTCCGGCCCTTCGCCGACGAGGGTTGCCGATCGGAGGGCGATGGTGGTCCGGGCGAGCTTCGACGAGCCGTTCGGCACCACGGAATTGGTGGCCTACTTCGTTCGTCGCGGGGAGCTCGTCTATCAGCTGGTGTTCAGTTATCCGGCGATGTTCCCGCGCTACGCCGGCGTCGTGGACCAGATGGTGCTCGGGATGCGCTTCGACGAGCCGAAGGCGCTCCGCGAGGCCCGGGCGCGTGCACTTTTGTTTCCCGGTGCGCCCTGGGCGCTGGCCACTCTGGGCGAATCGCTTCGCCAGCTCGGCGAGCCAACCATCGCCGCGGAGGCGCTGCGATCTGCGCTCCGCGAGCAGCCGGAGTCCGCCTTCTTTCGCTCGCAGCTCGCGCTGGCGTTGCTGCAGGCGGGACGGCTCGACGAGGCGTGCGATGCATCCCGCGCGGCGGTGGCGCGCGCGCCGAAGGACGCTCAGGCCCTCGAGGCGGACGCTCGCTGCGAGCTGGCGCGAGGCAATTCGGCCAAGGCTCTCGCGCGACTGGCAGAGGCGAGGGCGATCTCTCCGTCCGACGAGCGGCTCCGGCGAGCCGAGGCCACACTTCGCGCGACGCTCAGCGCGCCGCGGCGCTAATCTGCGGACGCCGATGCAATCGCACCTTGCCTGGGCAACCTTCCTCCTTCCCTGCGCCATCTGCTGGGCGGATGAATCCGCCTCGGAGATCGCGCGAAAGAGCCGAGAGCGCGGGGCGCTGAACCTGCTGGACTTGACCGCGGTGATGAAGCTGACCACGGTGGACAAGGAGGGGCATCCCAAGGAGCAGGTGCTGACCTCGTCCGCGAAGAAGATCGACGGGCGCGCCCGTTCGATCGCGCGCTTCTTGCGGCCGCCGAGCGTCGCCGGGGTGGCCGTGTTGACGGTGGAAGGCAAGGGCGATGAGGTCGCGGAGATCTCGCTGTACCTGCCCAAGCTCAAGCGCGTCCGCCGGATCGCCCGGACTCAGCGCGGACAATCCTTCATGGACACCGATTTCAACTACGCGGACCTGGGCGCGAGCGGAGCGGAGGATCGAGACGTGAAAAGGCTCGCGGACGATCGGGTGGACGGTCGGGACGCATTCGTCTTGACGCGCTCGCCGGGTTCCGACTCGCCGTACGGGCAGGTGACTGCGTTCGTCGACAAGGAGACCTACGTTCCGCTGAAGGTCGAATACCGCGACCGCGAAGGCAAGCCGTTCAAACGATACCGCTCGATCAAGCTGCGAAAATTCAAGGACCGCACCCTGGCGGCCGAGTCGGTGATGGAGAATCTTCAGTCCGGTTCGAAGACGACGCTCGAGCTCACGCAAGTGGAGGAGTCCCATCTCGGCGACGATGCATTTACCGAACGGGCTTTGGAGCGCGGGTGAGCTGGAGCCCAAAGCCTGCCGCCGCGCTGTTGCTGGCTCAAGCGGCGGTTGCGGCAGCCGCCCTTCCTCCGGTCGAATCATCGAGGGAGCCCGAAGTCGCACCTGCACCCGGTGCTGAGATTTCGGGCTCGGTCGCTCGCATCCGCGCTTTCGGCGAGGTCAAGGCGATGCTGGGCGTGCACACCCAATGGGACACGCCGCCGGACATCAATCTCGCAGAGAATGTCGTCGGCGCGCGCAGCCGCGCCAATCTGGGGCTGGACTGGAGAGCTTCGGACTCGCTCCGCTTGGTGGTGGAGGGAAGGGCGCTCTGGCGCGGAAGCGCTCAGCGCGGGTTGCGCCAGGGCAAAGCGTACTTCGAGCCGACGGTCGGAGAGGCTTTCCTGGACCTCTACACGCCGCACGTGGACCTGAGAATTGGAAATCAGATCCTCGCGTTTGGCGCGAACGCGGTGCTCGCCCCTTCCGACCAGCTCAATCCGCGCGACCTTCGCGAGAGTTTTCTCTCCGGAGATCAGGAGGACGTCAAAATCCCCCAGTTCGCTGTGCGCGCGCTGGGAACGATTGGACCGCTGAGCTGGACGGCGGTGTACGCGCCGTTCTTCGCGCCGGATCGCTACACCGTCTTCGGCCAGGACGAAGCGCTGATCCAACCGAGCCTCGGTCTGGCCCTGCCGGTGACGTTCGACCCGTCGATCCAGGATCAGATTCAACCGTTCATCCTCGAAACCGAACGGCCCAATGCCTTTCCTTATCTGGGTGACGTTGGGTTGCGGCTGGTCGCCGAGGCGGGAAGGGTGAAGGCCGGCGCGTCCTGGGTCTGGATGAACGAGAAGCTGCCCTCGGTGATGCTGGATCCCGAGCTGGCTTCGTTCATCGGCATGGTGACGCGCGGCGAGCCTGTCGATCCGTCGCTCGCGTTTTCGATCCAGAACCGGTTTCAATCCGGCGAGAGGCTGTTGACGGGAACGCATCCTCGCCGGCACATCCTCTCGGCCGAAGCGTCCACGGTGATCGAGTCCGTTCAAATCGATCTGGACGTCGGCTATTCGCCGGCTCAGACGTTCTATGACTCCAGCTTGCAGGCGCTCCACAAGAGCGCGGTGGCGGTGGTGCTCGGCGTGAGCCAGGCAGCCGAGTCGCGTCTACTCTACGCCGCCAACTACTCGCTCCTGGCGGTCCCCTCGGTGGCCGCCGGCGAGACGCTCTTTCTGTTGGAGCCGCGGACCGCGGGCGGCACCAGCCGGACGGTTTTCTTTCACCTGCTGATCGCCAATGCCAGCTATCGGCTCCCCGGTGACAAGCTGCAGCTGGGAGCGCGCGCCGCCTTCGAGCCCGTGCAGCTCTCCTTCGCGCTGGGCCCTCGTGTCACCTACAAAATCAGCGACGGCCTGAGCGTCTGGGTCGGCGGCGAAATCTATCATGGGCAAGCTCTGAGCCCGTTCGGCTACTTCCACCGCAATGATCAGGTGGTCGCAGGCCTGCACGGCTATCTGTTCTGAGCAGTCGAGCAGATCACGCCTGGTCGGACAACGCCCGCGGACTTCTACTCGAGCGCACGGGTCGAGCGCACCTCGGCGAGTCGTCCTTGCCCCAGAGCTTTTGCACCGGTGAGCGCGACATCGATGCCGTGTCGCATCTCTGGCGCTCGACCTCGTCGAATGGACAAAACGCATGATCGCGCAGCCGCGAAGTCGGTTCGGGGCCGTGGATCGACGTGGCACCTGATCTGCACTTCCAAGCTGCTGCGCTCGGATTGTCTTCCGCGCGTGTCAGTGCCCGTCGCTCGTTTTCCCGAGGAGCCGCACACGGACCGATTTTGTAAGAAGAGCTCCGCTCGCTGCGTGGAAACCCCGCACGCTACCTGTGCGCCCGCGCCGTGTTTCAGCTCCGAGTGGCCGGCGGTTCCTAGGTGCTTTCGATCTGGAGAGCTCGAATGAAGAAGTCGACCTTGGCCTTCTTTGCTGCGCTGGTAGTCGGGTACACCTTTTCAGCATGCAACTGCGGCGGAAACAAGGCGACCATCACGGACGACGCGGGGCCCGGTGACGACGGGGGTCCGGGGACCGACGCCGGCAATGACGGAGGCCCGGGGAGCCTGTGCTTGTCGGACGGAACCGCTTGCAGCACCACGAGCGGCGGCGTGTGCTGCTCCGGCGTTTGCGGCGGCAGCACATGCAGCTCGGCGATGTTCTGCAATGGTCCCTCCAGCGCCTGTACCGCCAATACCGATTGTTGCTCGAACCATTGCCTGAACGGGACCTGCTCGGCTCAGCAGTGCCTCGACGTAGGCGCGACCTGCGCGAGCAATTCGGACTGCTGCACCGCGACGTGCACGAATAGGCTCTGTGCCACGATTCCAGGCTCGACCTCCACGTGCAAGGTGCTTGGCCAGGCCTGCGCGGCGGCCGCCGATTGCTGTTCCACCAATTGCCAGGGCGGCGTCTGCGTTCGCGCCTACAGTTGTCAGGCGACCGGTGACATCTGCCTGAGGAGCACGGACTGCTGCGGCGGAGTCTGCTCGACCACGGACGGCGGCGCCGGGGTTTGCCTTGCCCTCAGCGGAGGCGGCGGGGGCGGATGCATCCAAGACGGCAATCCTTGTTCGGGCGGAACGAACTGTTGCTCGCGCACCTGCGTGAATCCCGGTTCAGGCGCGACCGTCTGTCAGCCCGTGGACGGCTGCCGGCTCACCGGAGATTTCTGCCTCGCCACCAGCTCGTGCTGCGGCGGCGCGCCGAATCCCAACGGCACGGTTCAGTGCCGACCTGACGCGGTTGGCTCCGGCCGGTGCGACAACGGCCAAGCCTGCAATGGCGTTGGCAACATCTGCGGCACCCCGCATCTCGTCGACGGTGGCCTCGCCTACTATCCAGACGGAGGTCAGATCCGGATCAACGCTCCTCAGGATTGCTGCGACGGTCACCAATCCGTGTGCAGGGTGGACTCGAGCGGAGTGCCTCGCTGCTTCGGCGGCGGCTCGAGCAGCTGCCCAGCCGGCTACACCGGGCAGTCGCCGTGTTGCATTGGAGCGAATAAGAATTGCCAGTTCAGCGATCAGTGCTGCAATGGCGCGAGATGCCTGCCGGGCGACGGCGGCTTCTACTGCACGATTCCCACCTGCTTGGGTGTTGGCACCATCTGCACACCTGGGCCATCGGCGAACTGCTGCAATGGCACTTCGTGCTTGAGCACGGGCGAGTTCGGAACGTATGCGTGCCAGACGATGCCGGCGCCAGCTGATGGAGGCAGCGGAAGCGATGGTGGAGGGACTGACGCGGGAGGCACCTGCAACCCGAACGGCGCTGCGTGCGACGGTGGGACCAGCTGTTGCTCGCAGATCTGCAGCACCGGAACCTGTCAGGCCCCTGCCGTCTGTCAGCCTCTGGGCGGCTTGTGCACCTCGACCGCGGATTGCTGCTCCGGTCTGGGCTGTAGCGTTACCGGCGGAAGCACGACGGGGACCTGTCAGCCCGCGAGCTGCCCGGGCCTCGGCCAGACGTGCTCTTCGCAGGTGGCGTGTTGCTCGGGGCTGAGCTGTCTCACGCCGAGCTTCACTGCCTGCACCAGCGCGGACCCGTCGTGCAGCTGCAACGTCCGGCTGAACTGACTTTCGCTCACCGAGCGTTGAAGCTCCGTCCGGGTCCGACGCCGGATCGAAAAACGGGTATATGCTCGACGTTCGAACAAGCCCGTCCAGGAGGCCGATTTACCCGTGGCGACCGAGCTCGAGCGTGAACCCGTTCCCGCCAGCGAGACATTTGCCGAAGCGATTCTGGGAAGGGGATTCGTGGATTCGCTCGGCGAGCAAAAGCTGAGCAACTCGCCGAAAAAATGGTGGCGCGCGATCGGGCGCGCGCTGGACTGCCTGATGCGAATGCCCGCGGAGTACCGCATCGCGGGCATGGCGGCGCTCTTCGCCGCATTCCTGTTCCTTCCCTATCTGGGAGCGGTGGGCCTGTGGGATCCCTGGGAGACGCATTACGGCGAAGTCGGCCGCTCGATGATCCAGCGCAACGACTACGTGTATCCGTATTGGGAAAGCGCCTGGTTTTTTTCCAAGCCCGTCCTCACCATGTGGATGCAGGCGCTGGGAATGCAGATCGTCGGTACCAACCGGACCGACGGAGCGCTCGCCCTCTACACCGAGTGGGGAATGCGCCTGCCGTTCGCGCTCTGGTCCATTCTGGGCATCGCGCTGATGGCCTACGCGCTGGCGCGCATCGTCAACCGGCGGGTGGCGCTGGCCACCTCGTTCGTGCTGGCGACGATGCCGCTCTTCTTCCTGCTCACGCGGCAATCGGTGACCGACACGCCCTTCGTGGCGTCGATGATGTGCGCGATGGCCTGTGCGCTGGTTGGCCTGCTCGACGAAGGGACGAAGCATCGGGCCGCCTGGTGGTACGGCTTCTACATCTTCAGCGCGCTCTCCGCCCTGGCCAAGGGCCTGCTCGGCTTCGGCGTCCCGGCGCTGGTCCTGCTCATCTACGCCGGCTTGTGCGTGATGCCCTGGGACTCGAAGAGCATCGAGGAGCATCTGCGCTGGCTGTACGACGGCGACTTTCGCGGTGAGGTACGCGCCGGTCGCGCGCGGATGCCGGTGCTCTGGGACCAGATGTACCGGATGAAGCTGGGCAGCGGAATCCTGATCTTCCTGGCCATTGCTGTGCCCTGGTACGCGACGCTGATCGCCTTCGACGGCGTGGACGACGAGGGCAAGACATTCTGGACGCGCTTCTTCATCCAGGATCACTTCAACCGGCTCGCCGTGGGCGTCCACACCACGACGCCCGGAGGGACGTTCACCTATTTCATCGAGCAAGGCGGGTACGCCGTCTTCCCGTGGATCGCGCTGGTTCCCGGCGCGCTGGCCACCGTCTCCCGAATCAAATTGCGCTCGAGGAGCAAGGTCCATCACCTGGCGATCCTCGCCGCGCTCTGGGCCGCGGGCACGTTCTTCGTGGTGGCCATCTCCGCAACGAAGTTTCATCACTACATCTTTCCGGCGCTCCCCGGCCTGGCGATCCTGATCGCTTTGTTCATCGACCGCTTGTGGGAAGAAGGGATCGCCGCTCACGCGCTCAGCCTGCTGTTCGGGCTGGTGCTGTTCATCCTGGTGGGCAAGGACTTGTCGAGCAATCCGAAAAATTTCACCGATCTGTTCGTCTACAACTACGACCGACCGTATCCGTTCGAGTTGGTCCAGCGACCGATTTCCCTCTTCAGCGGGCGTTCGCTGTGGATGGGAGATCTCCTGGCCATCGTGCTGATCGGGATTGGCGGATACCTGCTGCTGGAGGCCTTCGCGGTCAAGACCCGCTCCGTCTTCGCTCGAGCGCTGGCATTGGCGATGGCGCTGCTGGGAGTCGCTTTGCTGCCCGCGACCAGCACGCGCGGGCAGCTTTCGCCATCCTTGTTCATGGGCCTGGGGATGGCCCTGGTTGCGTTGTATCTGCTCTTCGAGCTCGGCCGCGCGGAAGCTGAGCACAAGCGAACCCTGGCGATCGCGTCCGGAGTGGTCGGCTTGTGCGCCGCCCTCCTGTTCATCGTCGGGATTCGGGCTCCGCCGCGCATGGACCCGCTGTTGCCAACGTTGCTGCAGCCGATCAATCTGCGGATGGCACTGGGTTTCGGCTTCAGCGTGGCGGGAGTGCTCTGCGGGATCGCGGCGCTGATGCGCGCCCGCACCATGCTCTTCGGGTCCTTCTGGGCGTTGGCGTTCACCTTCGCGCTCTGGTTCAACTGGTCGCACTGGGTAAGCCTTTCGCACCACTGGACGCAGCGCGATCTCTTCTGGCGCTACTACGCCCAGCGGAAAGCGGATGAGCCGATCGTAGCTTTCAAGATGAACTGGCGGGGCGAGACGTTCTACTCGAGGAACACGGTCAAGCAGATCAAGGACGATTCGAGGATGGGGCCGTACGCGGCGCTGCCGGGCCGCAAATGGGTTCTGGTGGAGCACAACCGGCTGCAGAACCTGAAGCAGGACATCGGTCCGGACAGACAGGTGAACGTGGTGGACCGAGATCTGAACAACAAGTTCGTGCTGGTCAATTTCGAGTGAGCTCGATCGAGGTCGCCGGGCTGTCGAAGCGGTTCGCGGATCGGACCGCCGTCGAGGGCCTCACCTTCAACGTGGATCGCGGCGAGGTCTTCGGCTTGCTCGGCCCCAACGGCGCCGGCAAGACGACCACCGTGCGGATGCTCACCGGCCTGTTGTCGCCCACGGAAGGCGAGGCGACGGTCTCCGGCATTTCCATCCGCACCGGAGGCGAGATGTTGCGCAGGAGAGTGGGCCTGCTCACCGAGAATCCCGGCCTCTACGACCGGCTGACCGGTCGTGAAAACCTCCTCTTCTTCATCAAGCTCAACGAGCTGGACGCGCGGCTAGCCTGGGCAAGGGCGTCCAATCTGCTGCGGCGATTCGGGCTCGAGGGGCGAGAGGACGATCCGTGCGGGAGCTACTCGAAGGGCATGCGCCAGAAGCTGGCGATCATTCGCACCATCATTCACCAACCGGAGATCATTTTCCTGGATGAGCCCACCTCCGGCCTCGATCCCGAGGCGGCGCGGACAGTCCGCGATGCGGTCGCCGAGCTGGCCAAAGACGGCAGCACCATCGTCCTGTGCTCGCACAATCTGGCGGAGGTCGAGCAGCTCTGCGGCCGGGTGGCGGTGATCCGCGGCCGGTTGATCGAGGTCTCCACGCTCCAGGCGATGCGCAAGGCGGAGATGGTGCTGGAAGTGCGACTGGCGAGCGATCCGTCTGGCTTCGAGCCGATCGTGAAGGCATTGCCCTTCGCGCCAGCCGTCGAGCTGGTGGACAGCAAGCTGCGCGTGAAGCTGCGCCATGAGGAGCAGGCCGCGGACGTGATCTCCGCCCTGGTTTTGGCGGGCGCGCGCATCCATTCCGCGGCCCGCGCCGAACGGCCGCTGGAGCACGTCTACCTCGAGTTGATGCGCCGGGAGGATGCCAGCTGATGGCCTTCCATTCGCGCCGGGCAATGGCCGTCTTCTGGAAGGATTCCCTCGACCTGCGAAAGAACAGGGCGCTTCTCTGGACCATGCTGGTTCTGCCAGCGGTGTTGGTCCTGGTGCCGACGGGCATCATCTACGGCTACGCGCACGATCCCCACGATCCCTCGCTCCGGACGATGGCGCTGTTCTACGATCCCACGCTGCCGGCGGGCGCGAGCGCGGCGCGCTACCTGATCGACAAGACGCTCACCGATTGGTTCGGGCTGTACCTGATCATGCCGGTGTTCGTTCCAATCTTCATTTCTTCGCAGAGCGTCGCGGGCGAAAAGGAGCGCCGGACCATCGAGCCACTGCTCGCCTCGCCGGTGACCGCGGCGGAGATTCTGGCGGGAAAGAGCCTGGCCTCGCTCGTCCCTGCGACCGTCGTCAGCCTGGCCGCCTTCGCTGCGCTGTGCGCGCTGGTGGACTGGGTGGCCTGGCGGTATGTGGGCGACCTTCTCTTGCCGAATCGGATGTGGCTGTTCGGCGTGCTGGTGATCGCTCCGCTCTTCGCGTTTTTCGGGAACGGCGTGGCGGTTCTCGTCTCCGCCCGGGTGGCCGACGCAAAGCTGGCGCAGCAGCTCTCCGGTCTGGTCACCTTGCCGCTGGTCGGCCTCGCCGGAGGGCAGCTCGCCGGCCTGCTCCGCGCGGGAACGCTCTACTACGCGGTCGAAGGAGGGATCGTCCTGCTGCTGGACATTCTGCTGGTCGTGGCCAGCATTCGGCTCTTCGATCGGGAGCGCCTGATCAGCCGCTGGGTGTGAGCCCCCTTCCCGCGTTGCATCTCCGAAAGTTCCGGAGCAAGGTTTCCCCGTGCAGAACGTTCGTCCAGCGGCGGTGGCCGGCTCCTTCTACCCGGGAGATCCAGATCGCCTGGCTCGCGACGTGGACGCGCTTCTGCACGCGGTCGCTGTTCCCTCGGGATCCGCGGCGCCGAAGGCGCTGATCGTGCCGCATGCCGGCTACGTGTACTCCGGCCCGGTAGCAGCTACGGCGTATGCACAGATTCGCCCCGCTGCGGAGCGGATCAGGCGCGTGGTGCTCCTCGGTCCTGCGCACTTCGTTTCTGTTCGCGGGTTGGCGCTGCCCGATGCACAGTCCGTCGAGACGCCGCTCGGTCGAATCGAGGTTGATCCGGCGATGACCGAAGCTGCCCGAACGCTCGCCGCAGTGCGCATCAGCGCCGAAGCGCACGCCGAGGAACACTCGCTGGAGGTGCAGCTCCCATTTCTCCAGCGCCTGCTCGGGAATTTCCGGCTAGTGGCGCTGGCGATCGGCGGTGCGAAGCCGGAGGAGGTGGCGAGCGCGATCGAAGCGCTGTGGGGTGGCGAGGAAACGCTGGTCGTGATCAGCTCGGACCTCTCTCACTATCTTCCGTACGACGAGGCCGTGCAGGTGGACCGAGGCACCGCGCGCCGAATCGCCGAGCTCGGCCCGGAGCTTCTTTCGCATGAGGATGCGTGCGGAGCGACGCCGATCAACGGCATGCTCCTGGTGGCCCGTCGGCGCAAGCTTCGACCCAAGCTCCTGGACCTTCGCAACTCCGGCGATACCGCGGGCGGAAGAGACCGGGTGGTCGGTTATGGATCCTTTGCCTTCTACGAGGAAGGATGACCGACGAGGCGTACCCAGGCCGCTGGTGGCACGCGCTGGAGGACGGCCGCATTCAATGCGACCTCTGCCCGCGGGACTGCAAGCTCAACGAGGGGCAGCGCGGCTTTTGCTTCGTTCGCCAGCGGCTGGGCGACGCGATGGTGCTCACGACCTATGGTCGCTCATCGGGCTTCTGCGTCGACCCGATCGAGAAGAAGCCGCTCAATCACTTCTATCCGGGCTCGAGCGTGCTTTCGTTCGGAACCGCCGGATGCAACCTGGGCTGCCGGTTTTGCCAGAACTGGGACATTTCCAAGTCGCGCGAGATCGATCGGCTCGCCGACGAGGCCAGCCCGGAAGCGATCGCTGCGCGCGCGGTGGAGCTCGGCTGCAAGAGCGTTGCGTTCACCTACAACGACCCGGTGATTTTCGCGGAGTACGCGATGGACGTGGCCGACGCCTGCCACGAGCGAGGTATCCAGGCGGTGGCCGTCACCGCGGGGTACATGCGCGCGCAAGCGCGCCGGGAGTTCTACGGCAAGATGGATGCCGCGAATGTGGACCTCAAAGCTTTCACCGAGGACTTCTACCGCAACATCACCTTTTCGCATTTGCAGCCCGTGCTCGAAACGCTGGAGTACCTGCGGCACGAGACGCGCGTCTGGTTCGAGATCACCACGCTGCTCATTCCGGGCCACAACGATTCGGACGCGGAGGTGAGCGCGCTGAGCGAGTGGGTGATGGGGCACCTCGGGCCGTTGGTACCGCTGCACCTCACTGCCTTCCACCCGGACTTCAAGATGACGGACATTCACCACACGCCGGCGGCGACGCTTCGCCGCGCGCGCCAGATCGCCGCGCGGACAGGGTTGAAGCACGTCTACACCGGCAACGTTCACGACGTGGAGGGCGGGACCACATACTGCGCAGCCTGCGGCGAAGCGCTGATCGCCCGCGACTGGTACGAGATCCTCCAGTACCGGATCGCCGAGGGCGGCGTGTGCCGCAACTGCGGCGCGGCGCTTCCCGGTCGCTTCGAGGCACGGGCGGGCAGCTTCGGTCGCCGGCGGATTCCCGTCTCCATCCACCAGGCGTAAGCGTGGAAAACGGGAAGCAAAAGTGGCATCCTGGCGCTCTTCGGGGTGAATCGGTCGGACGCAATGGAGCGCATGGCTGCGCGTAGCAGAAGCTGAGCCGCCCGCCGAGGCACCTGGTATCCAAGGAGCGACAGCAGATGGGCATCTTCCAGACGATCAAAGACGAATCGAAGCGCAATTTCATCGCGCGCGCCGACGAAGCGAAGGACCACATCATCTACAAGTATCCCGAGCGGAACATCCGGATGATGACCCAGCTGACCGTCGATTCCGACGAAGTCGCGCTGTTCGTCAAGGACGGAAAGGTGGAGGGCAAGCTGGGTCCCGGCCGGCACAACCTCGACACCAACAACGTGCCCTTCATCTCCCGCCTGCTGGAAAAGTTCACCGGGGGAAACCTGTTCGTCGCCGAGATCTTCTTCGTCAGCATGCGCGAGTTCGCAGGCATCAAGTTCGGCGGCCCGATCGGCGACGTGCGCGATCCGGAGACCGGGCTGGGCATCGGCACCATGGTGTATGGCGACTTCTCGCTTCGGGTGACTGAGCCCGAGCGGCTGGTCATCGGACTGGTGGGAATGCGCACCGCAGGAAACGAGGAATTTCTCGGTTGGTTCAAGAACCAGGTGCTCAAGGTGATCCGCGATCGGATCGCCGAGCTGCTGGTGAAGAAAAAGTGGCCGCTGCTCGACGTGACCTCAGGGGCGTACACCGAGGAAATCGAGAGCGACGTACTCACCGGCGTCAAGGCTCACGTCGACGGTTATGGCGTGCAAATCGTCCGGATGGGCAACTTCAACATCAGCATCAAGGAAGAAGACGAGCTCACGCTGAAGAAGCTCTCCAAGGACGTTGCCTACTCCCGCCTCGCCGGCGGGTTCCAAAATTACGCCCAGGGCCAGGCGATGCTCGGCGCCGCGGAAGGCATGTCCAAGGGCGGCGACGGCGGCGGAGCAGCGCTGCAGGGGATGGGGCTCGGCGTCGGATTCGGGATGGCCACGGCGATGTCCGGAGCGAGGCCGCCAGGCCCCGCGGCACAAGCTGCGGGAATGGCCTGCCCCAACTGCGGCACGATGGGCAGCGGAAAGTTCTGCAGCAACTGCGGTCAGGCCATGGTCGCGGCCACGCGCAAATGCGGCAGCTGTGGTGCGGATCTCGCCGCCAACGCAAAATTCTGCGCCTCTTGTGGCAAGCCGGCCACCGCGTAAGCGAGCTTCGCAGCTTCCTCTGCAGCTACGTCGCGATCGCGCCTCGAGGCGCAGTGGACGGCGGCGTGCTATGGCCGTGACCCGATGATCGCCAACCTGCTCACTCGCTTTACCTACGTCGGGCTCTTCGGGCTGTTGATTGCGGCCGGGCTGGGTGTTCCCATCCCAGAGGACATCACGTTGCTCACGGGCGGGTATCTGGCGCGCCAGGGGGTCACTTCTCTTTGGCCCACGCTGATCATCGGCTACGCGGGCGTGGTGATTGGTGACCTGCTCATCTTCCGGCTCGGGCGCAAGCTGAAGGACCGCGTGTACACTCACAAGCGCCTGGGGAAGCTTTTCACCCCCAAGCGCCGAGCCTGGATCGAGGAGCACTTCCGCAAGCGGGGCGTGCTCACCGTAGTGATCGGCCGCCACACCTCCGGCCTGCGGGCACCGACCTTCCTCGTGGCCGGTGCGAGCGGGATGGCCACCTGGAAATTCTTGGTCGCCGACGCCTTGAGCTCAGTCGTCACCGTGCCGGCAGTCACCTACCTGGGCTACCTGCTCGCTGATAACCTGGACAAGGCCAAGAAGCACATTCACCAGGTCGAGCTGTGGGCGTTGGCCGGGCTGGTCGTATTGGGCGCGGCCGTCTTCGCCTACCGCATCATCCAGCGTCGCCGGGAGCTGCGCCGAGAGCAGAACCGAGTCGTCGACGAGGACAGGACGGTGCGGACGGGCTGATCAATCTTGGACCGGCTCGGCGCGTTCCTCCGAAACGAGATGGCCGATCTCAGTTTCGGGCGGCTCCTGGCGCGGTTGCAGCTCGGCACTGAATCCGCGCAGCACGGCCGCGCCCTTCAGTCCGCTGTCGCCGAGCAGATCCGGAATCTCCTCCGCATAGATCGCGTTTCCCTTGGCCCAGAGCTGACGCAATAGGTTGCCCGTCTCGGGGCTTTTCCACCAGGCCGCGCCGTAGCGCTTCTTCAATTGATCCTGCAGTTGGCGGGCGATCACCCACGCTCGCAGCGGATCGGCGGACTCGTAGAACTCATCGCGGTCGACCAGGTAGCGCGCCTCGTCCTCCGGCGTCATCACCAGGCCGTACGCGCGCGACATCACCCTCCGGTAGAGCACGCGCGCATCGGCGTCGTCATCGCGATGGACCTGCAACGCGTAGAGCAGCTTTCCCGCGCGGCGCCGAATCTGGTACACGCGATGCGCCTTGGACGCGAGCAGGTACCATGACAACTTGTCGCCGGAGAGCTTCGCCTGCTGCTGCAGCCATCCGGCGTCCTCGGCCAGATTTTCGAACAGCGCGGCGTAGACCTCGGTCAGCGCGGTGCTGCCCAGCTTGTTCAGCTCGAAATCCAGCGGCGGGCGCGACTTCTTCGGAGCGTCCTGGCCGTCGAGCGGAAATGGGCTTTGGGCGAAGCCATAGTGCAGCGCGTGACCGAGCTCGTGAAGCAGCTCGGCCTGGTCCCGCGCGCCTCCCCCCGGCTTGATCGACACCCGCACATCGGCGGGGACGGCGACCGCGACCGTCAGCGGCCGGGGATTCTTGTAGGCCAGCTCGCGCGCATCAATGGTCACGTTCTTCATCTTCGTGAGATCGATTCCCATCGCGGCGAAGGTAGCCTGCGCTCGCGCCAGCAGCGCTTCCTTGGGAAAGAAGGTCTGCAGGTTCTGGGGCCGGAACAGCCTCGGGATGTCGGAGCGGTGCAGCTTCTCGAACGAGGTGTGCATCTCCCGCTGGGCGAGCTTGTCCATCGCCTGGGCGTAGGCGTCCTGCGTTTCGGTGAGAACTTGATCGGCCAGCTGCCCCAGCCGGTCCAGGTTTCCGTTCCGGAGCGCGGCTCCGAATGCTTCCGAGGAGGGAAAGCCGACTTCTTTCAGCAGGACCTCGGCCCTGTCCTCTTTGCGCCGCACCGACTGCGAGAGGCGCTCCACCGCGCGAGTGGCGCCCAGGTAGAGCGCCTGTCTCTTCTCGGGGTCCTTCTCGCCCGCCAGCAGTCGATCCAGATCGCGATAGTGGTGCTCGCGGCCGGCGGCGGTGAAGGTCATCGATGCTTCGAGGTTGGCGATGGCTTCGGTGTGCTCCGAGAGCAAACGGGACAGGTATTCGCCCACGAAGTGCATGTGCAGGTGGTTGAGCGCCCTGATCTCCAGCGCGCCGGCGGGATCAGCCTGGCACTGAGGCCGGGCGCCCGGGTCGCTCATCGGCGAGCATTGATAGACGACCAGCAGGCGCTGGCGGAGGCGATCGATGGCAGTGATCGAATCGAGGGAAAAGAGCTTCTCCTTCCCCTCGTAGGTTCGGGCGATGTTCGCCGGCGTCCCTTCGGTCCAGTTTTTCCAGATCAGCTCTTCTTGCTGCTTGAGGAGCGCTTCCGCATCGCTGGCGAGCTTGAGCACCACCGGCCAGAGCACGCGCTCGTCCGCGCCGGGCCCCGGCAGGGCGGATTGCGGCGCAGGATGCTTGGCGCAGCTGACGGCGAGCACCGCCAGGGCCGCGAGTCGAAAGGTTGGGGTCATCTGAAGCGACACTGTAACGTGCTTGATCGCCATGCCCAATTCCCTCCCATGGAGCGCGTCTCAGGCGCGGCATGCAATGTACGGCGCCCTGCGGCAGTTCTTCCGGTCGCTCGGATACCAGGAGGTGGAGACTCCCGCCTTGGTGCCCGCGCCTGGGATGGAGCCTCACATCAGCGCGTTTTCGGTCGCCTATGTTCCGGAGATGGAATCCGCTTCGGCGCGGACGCTCTACCTACACACCAGCCCCGAGTACGCGATGAAGCGGCTGCTGGCGAGCGGTTCGGGGCCGATCTTTCAGATCTGCAAGGTCTTTCGAAACGGCGAGCTGTCGTCGGCGCACAATCCCGAGTTCACCCTGCTGGAGTTCTATCGGAGCGATGCCGATTACGGGCAGATCATGAGCGACCTGGAGCGCGCGCTCGAGCAGGTGGAGCGGGCGGTTGGCCGCGCTCGAGTATTCGGCGAGGTTCCGTACCAGCGCATCACCGTACGCGACGCGGTGCTGCGACACGCGGGCGTCGATCTTCGGCTCTGCCCGGACGCGGCCTCGCTTCACGCGGCGGCAAAGAAAGCCGGGCTCGCGGTGCCCAGTGCCAGCAGCTTCGAGGACGTCTTCTTCCACTTGTTCCTGCAAAAGGTGGAGCCCCAGCTTGGCCGCGAGAAGCCGACGTACCTGGTCGACTATCCGGCTGCGATGGCCTCGCTGGCGCGGCTCAAGCCGGGCGACGCGCAGGTGGCGGAGCGGTTCGAGCTGTACGTCCGCGGGGCCGAGCTGGCGAACGGCTTCTCGGAGCTGACGGATGCGACGGAGCAACGCCGGCGATTGATGGACGAGCAGGCGCTGCGCCGTATTTCTGGAAAGCCGGTCTACCCGCTCGACGAACGGTTTCTGGGGGCAGTGGGTAGGTTGCCGCCCTGCGCCGGGGTCGCTGTCGGGCTGGACCGCGTGCTGATGCTGCTGCTGGGGGCGCAGAGCATCGACGAGGTGTTGCTCTTCCCCGCTCGCGAGTTCCTCTGAGCGGTGCTCTCGCCCACTTCAGTACTGCAGCAGCGAGAACACGTCATACCCGGTGAGCTTGTCGCGCCCCTTCAGCGATTGGAGCTCTACCACGAATGCGAGCCCCGCGACCTCGCCGCCCAGGGACTCAGCGAGGCGCATGCAGGCCGACGCCGTACCGCCGGTAGCCAGCAGGTCGTCGACGATGAGGACGCGCTGCCCCTTCTGGATCGCGTCCGTGTGGATCTCCAGCGCATCGGTTCCGTACTCGAGCGCGTAGGTCCAGCGCGCCGTTTTCGCCGGCAGCTTGTTTGGCTTTCGCACCGGCACGAAGCCCGCGTTCAGCCGATAGGCGAGCGCAGGTCCAAAGATGAATCCGCGCGCTTCGATTCCCAGCACCAGATCGATTCTCTCGGGGAGATAGTGCTCGGAGAGCGCGTCGATCAGGGTGGCGAATCCGCGCCGGTCCTTGAGCAGGGTGGTGATGTCGTAGAAGAGGATTCCCTTCTTCGGGAAGTCAGGCACCTCGCGGATCAGCTTTTTCAGTCCGTCCTGGGTCAGTTGGGCTTCAGGTGACATCAGTGCTCCTCCAGCGCTCCGGCATTCACCGCGACCAATCTACCGTCTTGTAGCGTGAGAGTTGGACAATAGAGACCAACTTTCTCACGCTCCCAAAACAGATCGCGGCGCTCACCCCATTCGGCGAAACGGTATTGATAGCGCGTCGAGCGAATGTAGCGGGGCGGGTTCGCGGAGAACGGGTTGTGATCGAGAAGCTTGACCACCTCCGGCGTGCCCTCCAGCAATCGCTTCTCGAAGCGGACGAACCACGGGTTGCGGGCGCAGCTGCCGAGCGCGGCGAACCACATCTGCCAATCCAGCCGAGGCATGTGGGGGGCCATGAATTCCGAAGGCCGCTCCAGCTTCCCTGGCTTCCACTTGAACTCGTACGCCAACCAGCTCTCGCCGTCGTCGCTTCCGTCGATCTGGATCTCCGGTCGGGTGGTGGTCATCACCGCGAACAGGCCGTAGGTGTTGATGCTCCGGAAGGGCTGCAGCAGTTGAAGCACCGCTTCTACCGGCGATAGCAGCTCGCGACGCCAGAAGCGCATCTCCGCCACGCTCACCAGCACCACCAGGGCTGCGGCGGCCGCGGTGGCGACTTGCCTCCATCGGGCAGGCTCGCCCGGAAGCTCACGGGCGTCGCGCGCGGCGCTGGCAATCATCGCTCGCTCGCGCAACGGTTGCGGCAGGAGCCGGAGCCACACGGCGTCATCGACCAAGAGGACGCACAGCGCCAGGGTGAGCAAGTTGAAGAAGCCGTAGTTTCCCGTTGCCGCGATGGCCAGTTGAAACAACGCCAGCACGGCTGCGGCCACCAGGCGAGCGCGGCGCGGTCCGAAGATCAGAAAAGGCACCGCGATCTCGATGGCGAACATCGCCAGCGTGCAAGCGGTGTGAAGAGCAGGGGGAAGCTGGTGAATGTAATAGCTGAGTCGCGTCGGCAGCGGCTGCGTCCAGTAATGAAACCTCAAGGCAGTGAGATCTCGCCACGCCGGGTCGCCGCTCCAGAGCTTCACCAGCCCGGAAAGCAGCATCAGCTTGAACAGCAGCCATCGCATCAACCACAGCGCCACTCGGTTCAGCGGGCGCTCCGCGGCGAGCGCCGGTCGCAATCCCGAAGGGGCGAGAAAGATGGCGAACAGGCTGCTCTCCAGCAGCAGGTTGTCCCATTGAAATTGAAGGAAGACGTCGCCCACCGAGGTCAGCGACAGATAAGAAATCCAAAGCAACAGCAGCGTCCACCTCGGCGCGAGATTGAGGATCAACGCCGAGGACAAAGCGACCCCGGCGGCGCAAAGGCCATGGAGAAACCAATCGCTCGAGCTGATCCAGAGGAGAGTCGGAATCTCCAGTCGACTCTTCCAGCCAAGCTGGTCGCCGGCCCAACTCAGGAATTCAGCGGCGGGTGAAATCCCCCGGCTGCCGATCAACCCGTTCAGCTGCGTCCACAGCGAGGTGAAGGCGATCAGGAATACCAATCCCAATACCAGGAGGAAAATCCGCCTTGAGAGCCAGAATGTGGAATGCTGGGCCTGGAGCGTCTTCAATCGGGACCTCGGGCTAGCCTCCACGGCGCTGATCTTCGATATGATACGGAAAGTCAACCAGCAGTAGACGCAGCGGGAGCAGGATGAAGGAGCGGCGTCAGCACAAGCGGTTCAAGCGACGCTACATGGTCCGATACGGCGAGCGAGAGCTTACGCACTCGGGTTTCACCTTCGACGTCTCGCGCGGCGGCGCCTTCGTCGTCTCGCCGTACCGCCCGCCGCTGGATACGCATCTTCACTTGCAGATTTTTCTCGATGCCGACGCCTCGGTCTACTTCGAAGCTCAAGTGCGCCGGCACAAGGTGGTACCACCGGAGCTGCGATCTCTGGAGAAGGGAGGATTCGGCGTCCGGTTTTTGCGACCGGACGAAATCCTGGCCAATATCCTGGTCGAGTCCGCCAACCGCCTGGAGATCCGATACGCGACCGTGGAGGAGCTGAAGCGCGCCTACGAGCAAGAGTTCCGGCATGGCGGCGTGTTCGTTGCCACCGAGAAGGAATTTGAGCGCGGAGCAGATGTCGTGCTCGCCATCACCATCGACTTCGCGCGCAAGACGTTCGAGTTCGATGCGAACGTGGTCCACGCCTGGTTGGACCTGTCTCAGCCCGGGCCGCGCGGAGTCGGCCTGGTGTTCAGCGAGCCGGCGGAATTTGAGTCCACCATCAAGCCGTTTTTGCAATGAGATGATCTCTTCCGGTGGCTTTCCGGGCGAGCCGGTGCTCCACGATCTGTGCAATCGCATGACCCTGCGCCGGGTCGGCGCGTCGGATCGAACGTCTGGTGGCGAAGCGATCGAAATCCAGGTCCAGAGTGAGATCCCATTTCCCGTTCGCAACGAGCTGGTGGTGCTTCGAGTCGGCGATCGCTCGCTGACGATCAGCCGCTACCCCGACGGGGATACGCACCGGCTCGCTTTCCCGCTCAGCCCCGACGAGTTTGGAGAGCTGCGCGACGGAGCCGAGGTGTGGGTCCAGTACGGCCGGGACGACTCGCCCGAGCGGTGGCCGTTCGGAACGCTGCGAAAGAGCTCGCTGCGCTAACCGCGCGCGATTCTCCCGGCCCAATCGCGGCCCGCCTGTTCCAGCAAGGCCGCCGCCTGGCTTCGAGGCGGGCGCTCCGAGGTAGGCGAGAGCGCGATCACTTCGTCGAAGGGCGAGCGGTCCGGTGCGAACGAGGCATCCACGCTCCCGGCGAAGATCACCGTGCGCTTCAGAGCGCGGCGCGCGCGCCAGGCGAGGGCTCCCGGACCCTTGCCGAACGCGGTCTGCTCGTCGAGCCGACCCTCGCCGGTCAGGATCATGTCAGCACGCTCGATTCGCCGATCGAGGTCCACAAAGCTGGCAACCAGATCGAAGCCGGAACGGAGCCGGCCGCCGCAGAATGCCACCAGGCCGAAGGCCAGGCCTCCCGCGGCTCCCGCCCCCGGCTGGAGATCGATTCGTTCTCCCGTGCGATCGGCGGCCACCTGCGCCAAGCGTTGAAGCGCCGCATCCAGCTCCTGAACGGTCTCGCCATCCGCGCCTTTCTGGGGTCCGTAGATCCGCGATGCACCGGTCGGACCGCACAGGGGATTGTTCACATCCACGGCGACCGACAACTCCGTGGATTCGAGCCGCGGATCGCGTGCAGTCAGATCGATCCGAGTCAGATGCGCCAACCCTGTCCCGCCGCGCGGCAGATCGCGTCCCTGTCCGTCGAGGAACCGCACGCCGAGCGCCGCGGCTGCGCCCGCCCCTCCGTCGTTGGTGGCGCTGCCGCCAAGGCCTACGACTATGCGACGACAATTCCCATCCAGCGCCGCTCGAATGAGCTGCCCCGTCCCGAAGGTGCTCGCCCGGCGTGGATCGCGTCGATCCCGCGAAAGCAGAAGCAATCCAGACGCGGCTGCCATCTCGATCAGCGCTGTGCCATCGCCGGTGATACCCCACGCCGCCTGGACAGGATCTCCCAGCGGCCCCTCGACAGCAGAGGTGCGCCTCTCTCCCTTCACAGCGCCGAGGATCACATCGAGCATCCCCGGTCCGCCGTCGGCGATGGGCGCAACATCCAGCTCTGCAGAGGGCAGCTCATCCCCGATTGCTCGGGCCAGAACATCTGCCGCCTCGGCGGCGGTCATGGTCCCCTTGAACTCCTGCGGAGAGATCAGGATGCGCACCAGAAGAACTTACCGGTATCCCAGCTCGCGGAGAATGGGTACGGACTCGATCAAGGACGGTATCAAATGAGCGCGCACGATGCCTCGCGGCCTGGGGCCGCGCTCGAAGCGAAGCACATCCTCGGGCGTGGCGGCCAAATTCACGGAGAAGTCGTGGCTGGTGACTGGGAGTGGCCCGGCCACCAGCTGAATGGGATGAACGGTGGTGGCGATCGGCGTCGAAGCGCCAATGAAGCCCAGCTGGCGTCCGATCGCGAATTCCAGATCCGAGTATCCGCCGCCCTTTCCGATCCGATTGCCGTGGCGATCGATGGCCACGGATCCGCACACCACCAGATCGATCGGCGGCATGTCTCTGGGGTGCACGGGGCGCCCCTGCTCGGCAGCGCCGCCGATCGTCGCCGCTGAAGCCGTCGAGGAGATCCGCTTGGGGTCGAGCTCCAGAAAGCAGCGAAGCTCGCGCAAGCGCGGCACCGCAACGTAGACGATCTTTCCCTGCTTGAGGGCCAGCAGACGAACGAACTTCTGCGGCGAGTCGGGATTGCATTTGAGCGTGCGCGCGCGCTTCCATTCCGCCGTAACGGCGAGCTGCTCAGCGGCGGCTTTGGCGCCGCGGAAGTTTGGAATGCGTCCGCGCGCCCCCGGAAAAAGAGCCGCACCCGAATCCTCGAGCGCCCGCCAGATTCGCTGACGCCAATCATCCTTCGACATTTTTGATGCCTTGCTCACTGGAGAATGCGCAAGACGAAGCACTTGAGGTAGCGGGTTTCCGGCAGGCTCAGGAGCACGGGATGGTCCCGGCTGGCCCCGCGGCGTTCGACGATTTCAGCCCGTCGTTTTGCATCCGCCGCCGCAGATTCGAGCATTCGTTCGAACACCTCCTCGCTGACGTGGTGTGAGCAGCTCGCGGTGATCAGGTAGCCGCCAGGCCGCAGCAGCTGGAGCGCCCGCAGGTTGATTTCCTTGTACCCACGCAATGCGCCCTCCAGCGCGTCCTTGTTCCGCGCGAACGACGGTGGATCGAGAACGATGACGTCGTATGCACGGCCCTCGTCCACCGCGTCGTGCAGAAAGTCGAAGGCGTTTGCCACTACCACCTCGACGTTGCCGGCGCGGTTTGCCTCCACGTTCTGCTTCAGCTGCTCCGCGGCCGACTCGGAGATCTCCACGGCCGTCACTTTTCGCGCCCGCGTGGCCAGCTGCAGGGCGAAGCCGCCGACGTACGAGAAGCAGTCCAGGGCATCGCCTCCCGAGTACTGCCCGGCCGCGAGGTGATTCTCCCGCTGATCGAGGAAGGCCCCGGTTTTTTGTCCCTGCTGCAGATCCGCGCGAAGGGTTACGCTTCCCTCGATATATTCCACCTGCGGCGGAACCTCTCCCCGCATCACGCCCTTGAAGGGATCCAGACCCTCGAGGGCCCGAACCCCCGCGTCGGATCGGTTCATCAACCCCCGGGCCTTGAAATGCTCGACAAGCAGATCGGCCAGCAGCTCCTTCCGGTCCTCGGTGGCCTTCACCAAAAATTGAGCCACCAGGTAGTCGCCATACCGATCCACCACGAGGCCAGGCAGGAGATCGGCGTCCGCGTGGATGGCACGATAGGTTCTGTCGCCCGGGTAGATCTGGCGTCGCAGCGAATCCGCTTGACGAATGCGCGCGAGCAGGAAGTTCGAGTCGATCGGCGTGTCCTCATAGGTGAGCCAGCGCAGCGAGATCTTGGAGCGCTTGGAGTAGAAGGCCTGACCAAGGAATGCCCCGCGGTGGTCGATCACACGCACCGCTTCGCCGCCCTCGAGATCCGGCTCAGCAGCCAGGTCGCTGCGGTAGATCCAGGGATGGCCCCGGTTCCACCGCTCGACGCCGCGCCGGGTAAGCGGAACCGCGGGGACGTCGCGCTTTTGTTTCAAAATTCGATCACCTTCTCCACCACCACCTGGCCGTCCTCCTCCTTCACCGTGCAGGCGGTGATCCGGGGATCGTGCTCGAAGTAGAGGATCGATCCCTCCTCGACCGCCTGGGCCAGGATCATCTTCTTCTCCTCGATCACCGTGAGCGGATAGAGGTCGTATGCCATTACCCACGACGAGCGCAGATGCGCGACGGTCGGAATGACGTCGCTGCAGTAGATCAGCGAGCGGTCGCCGTCGGTCACCCTGACCGCCTGCAGCCCGACCGTGTGTCCCTCCGACACGAACAGGTCGATCCCGCGGAACAGCTCGGTGTGTCCTTCCAGCAGGTGCAAGCGGCCGCTGCTCTCGAGCAGCTCGAAATTCTCGCTTCGGAAGCTCCCGGCGTCCTTCTCCGTCGGTCGGTGGGCCCACTTCCAGTTCCGCCGCTGCACATGGTGGGTGGCCCGGGGGAAGGAGAGGGCCAGCTTGCCGTTCTCCAGACGCGTGGTGCCCCCGGCGTGATCGAAGTGCAGGTGGGTCAGCACCACGTCGGTGATCTCGTCGCGAGTGCAGCCGGCGCGCTCCAGCTCGCGATCGAGGTGATACTGGGACTGATCGATGCGGTAGATGTCGCGATGCTTGGCGTCCCACTTTGCGCCGATCCCGTCGTCGATCAACACCCGTCGATCGCCGTTGCGGATCAGCAGGCAGCGAAGCGCCAGCTCGATCCGGTTTCGCTCATCAGGCGCGTGTTTCTTTTCCCACAGCACCTTGGGTACCACGCCGAACATGGCGCCCCCGTCGAGCGCAAAGATCCCGTCCCGAATCTCGTGCAGCTCGAATCTGCCCAGGCGGAGCGACATGGCGTAAACGGATATACCGAAGCGGCAGTCGAAAAGTCCAAGATCGAAAAGCGGCAGTCGAAAAGTTGAATGGCCGCCCTCAACGTTCGACTGTCACGTGCAGTCGCCAACACCGATGGGGCTGCCGGCGGCGGAAGTCGATCGGGATCGAGCCGGGTGTGATCTCTTCGATCTCGCAGCCGCTCAGCCCATCCGGCCGAAACTCGAAACCCTGGAAGCTGGTCGAGAAGTAGAGGACACCTCCAGGCGCCAGCAGCTCCAGGGACGAAGCGATCAATTTCGGGTGATCGCGCTGAACATCGAAGGGGCGGCGCATCTTGGCCGAGACCGAGAACGGCGGGGGATCGAGCACGATCAGATCGAACCGCCACTCCTTGCGCGCTTGTTCCAACCACCTGAGCACGTCCGAGCGCACCAGCTCATGCTCCGGCCCCGCGATCCCGTTCAAGGAAAGATTTCGCGCCGTCCAATCCAGGTAGCGATTGGAGAGATCGACGCTGCTGGTGGCCGCAGCGCCACCGGCCGCCGCGTAGACCGTGAAGGAGCCTGTGTAGGAGAACAGATTGAGAAAGCGCTTTCCGAGTGACTCGTCGCGCACGCGAGCGCGGGTGAGCCGATGATCCAGAAAAAGTCCGGTGTCCAGGTAATCGCCGAGATTGACCCAGAACTTCAGTCCTTGCTCCGCGACGGTAAAGCTTTCGGAGCCGTGGGCGATCCGCTGGTACTGCTCGCGGCCCCAGATCTTCGGCCGATGGGTCTTCAGGTAGATCCGATCCCTGGCCACGGCGAGAATCTTTTCGATCGCGCCGACTGCTTCGTCGCGCCGCGCGAACGCAGCACCTGATCGGCGCGGATACTCCACCATGTGCACGCGGCCGTCGTACCAATCCACCGCGAATGGGAATTCGGGAATGTCGCGATCGTAGACGCGAAACGCGGTGAGCCCCTGCCGCTTGGCCCATCTGCGCAGATGGCGAAAATTCTTCTCCAGGCGATTTGCGAATGGCCCTGAACTCAACGCTTGCTCCGCATTCGCCCGCCTGCAGCGCTGTCGGGCGGCTAGGCCGCGTCCGGCGCAGTCCCTAAGATTCCCCTGTTGTGGCCAAGCGCTCTGAACCTCCCGAGACCGCGGCTCCCCTCATACCCGAGAACCGGACGCTGCCCAACCTGCGCGAGGCAGCCGCGAATTGCCGCGCGTGCGATCTCTACAAGACCGGAACGCAGACCGTGTTTGGCGAAGGCTCGCCTCGATCCGAGGTGATGATGGTGGGGGAACAGCCCGGCCACTACGAGGACCTAGAGGGCAGGCCCTTCGTCGGGCCGGCCGGGAGGATTCTCGACCAGGCCCTCGAGGCGGCGGGCATCGATCGGAACCAGGTCTACGTGACCAACGTGGTGAAGCACTTCAAGTGGATCGCGGCGGGGAAACGGCGTATTCACGCGAAGCCGAACGCTCGCGAGATCGCCGCCTGCCGGCCGTGGCTCGAGGCGGAGATCGCGGCGGTCAAACCGAAGGTGGTCGTCTGCCTGGGCGCCACGGCCGCTCAGGCGTTGCTCGGGAAAAATTTCCGGGTCACGCTGCAGCGCGGCCAGTTCGTCGAATCACCGCTCGCGCCGTACGTGACGGCCACCGTTCATCCGTCGTCCATTCTTCGCGCGCCGGACGACGATACCCGGCACGCGGAGCTGGAGCGGTTCATCGAGGACCTCAAGAAGGTGGCGGAGGTCCTTCGACGACGTTGAGGGCTAATGGGTGCATCCGCCTCTCAGATGGCTGCCTGCCCGTGCGCTTTTGTGTACTGTTCGCTCCATGCGCTTCGATACCCTCGCCATCCACGCGGGCCAGCAGCCGGACCCAACCACCGGCGCGATCATGACGCCCGTGTACTTGACCTCGACGTACGTGCAGTCCGGACCCGGTGAGCACAAAGGGTACGAGTACAGTCGGACGCAGAATCCAACGCGGCATGCGCTGGAGCAATGCCTGGCAGCGCTCGAAGGCGCTCGACACGGCCTGGCCTTCGCTTCGGGGTGCGCGGCCGCCGACGCGCTGATGCACCTGCTCGATTCGGGCGACCACGTGATCTGCTCGGACGACGTCTATGGCGGGACCTTCCGCCTCTTCGACAAGGTGTTCCGCCGGCAGGGCATCGAGTTCAGCTACGTGGATCTGTCGAAGCCCGCCAACCTCGAGCCCGCGATCACGTCCAGGACGCGCGCCGTCTGGGTGGAGACGCCGACCAACCCGATGATGAAGCTGATCGACCTCGCCCATGTGGCGGACCTGGCGCGGCGGCGAAAGCTGATTTCCATCTGCGACAATACCTTCATGTCGCCGTTCTTCCAGCGACCGATCGACCTTGGAATCGAAGTCGTGGTGCACTCGACCACCAAGTACATGAACGGTCACAGCGATGTGGTGGGCGGGTTCGCCTGCACCTCCAACAAAGAGTTGGCGGACCGCCTCTACTTCCTCCAGAACGCGGTCGGCGCGGTGCCCTCACCGATGGACAGCTTCCTGGTGCTCCGCGGAGTGAAGACGCTGCACGTTCGCATGCAGCGCCACGCGGAAAATGCGGAGCGGGTCGCGGAGTTTCTGGCTGCTCATCCGAAGGTGAGCAAGGTCACTTATCCGGGCCTGGACAGCCATCCCCAACACCAGCTCGCGCGCAAGCAGATGAAGGGCTTTGGAGGGATGATGACCTTCGAGATCCGGGGAGGGCTCGAGGCCGCGCGCAAGCTTCTCAAGGCGGTGAAGGTCTTCGCGTGCGCCGAGTCACTGGGGGGCGTGGAGTCTTTGATCGAGCATCCAGCGATCATGACGCATGCGTCGGTTCCCCGCGACGTTCGGGAGAGGCTCGGGATCACCGACGGGCTGATTCGACTGTCGGTCGGGATCGAGGACGTACAGGACTTGATCGACGATCTTCAGGGCGCGCTGGCCGCCGCGTAACCCGTCAGCTCATCCGCGTGGCAAGGTGCTCGATCAGGTCGATCTTCGTCAGGATGGCCACCACCTTGTGCCCTTCCTTCACCACCGCGACGTTGTCCTCGGCGAACACGTCGCGCAGTTGTGCGATCGAGGTTTCCAGGGTCACCACGCCCTGAAGCGCGGCCACGATCGGGTCGATCGCATCCGATAGCTGGTGAGTCCGCGCGATCAGCGCGTTGAGCAGATCGTACTCGTGAATCATTCCCTCCGCGTCGCCGCTCGGGGTGATCACCGGCATCTGGCTGATCCCGTGCTGCCTCATCACCTCCACCACCTTGTCGATGCGATCGCCTGGATGCGCGGAGATCACCGGCCGCTTTCTGGAGCGCACGATGTCTCCCACCCAGCCCAGCCCCTTCTCCTCGATGAAGCGGTTGTCCCGCATCCACTCGTCGGAATAGAACTTGCTGATGTAGCTGGAGCCTGAATCGGGCAGCACGGTGACGATCACCTTGTCCTTGCCGACCTCCCTGGCCAGCTGCATGGCGACGTGAACAGCCGACCCGGATGAGCCGCCCGCAAAGATTCCTTCCTCGCGCGCCAACCTGCGGGCCGCGAGAAAGGACTGCTTGTCGTCCACCTGGCGGACGTCGTCGAGAACGGAGAAGTCCATCGCCTTGCACAGCATGTCCTCACCGATTCCCTCCACCTTGTAGACGTGCGGCTGTGGAAGCTTGCCAGTCCGAAAGTAGCCCTCGTAGACCGAGCCGATGGGATCGACTCCCACGTTCGCGATGCTCGGCTTCTTCTCCTTGAAGAACTTACCGGCGCCGCTCATCGTGCCGCCGGTGCCGAGGCCGGCCACGAAGAAATCGATCTTGCCTTCGGTCTCCGTCCAGATCTCCGGACCAGTCATCAGGTAGTGCGCTTCGATGTTGTCGGGATTGTGGTACTGGTTCAGGTAGAAGCTGTTCGGCGTCTCACGCGCGATCCGTTTCGCCGTCTCGTAGTAACTGTTCGGGCTGTCCGCCGGTACGTTGGTCGGCGTGACGATCACCTGGGCTCCCAGCGCCTTGAGCCGGTTGATCTTCTCGTTGGACATCTTGTCCGGCATGGTGAAGATGCAGCGGTAACCCTTCACTGCCGCGACCAATGCCACGCCCATTCCGGTGTTGCCGGAAGTGTTCTCGACGATGGTTCCGCCCGGCTTGAGGAGCCCCTCGCGTTCGGCCTTCTCCAGGATATGCAGCGCCATCCGATCCTTTATGGAGGCTCCCGGATTCATGAACTCGCACTTGACCAGGACCGTCGCGTCTCCTGGCCCGACGAGCTTGTTCAGCTTCACCAGCGGCGTGTGGCCGATGGTGGAAAGGATGTCTTTGTGAATCTTCATCGGGCCCTCGGTGGAAGGATGGTCTGAAACCACTGCGAGCGCTTTTGTAGGCGCTCAGAATCCTACGGATAACAGCGCGGGTCCATCGGGACTCGCTCGGGCTGAAATCGACCCGCGAACCAGTCAGCCGAGCAGGTGCAAACCCTGAGCACGCCTGACCCGTGCGTTTGGCACGGGGCTTGGACGCGTTCTTCGGGATGAGCATTGCAAAGCTCGTGACTGCGTCGGTAGGCGGAGCGCTCGCGCTGTTGTGTGTTTACGACGCGGGACGATGCCTCAGCGGGTTGTCGGCGGTTCGCCAGCTGCCCGGTGCAGTCCAGTCTGCGACCCGGACGGCGCCAGAGCCCGCGCTGGTGTTGTGGCTTCCGAGCGAGCAGTCGGATGAGGTGGGAACGCAATCCCTTTCGACGGAGGAGCTCCCGGCGCCTCTTCGGCCCAACCATCGAGCGGCCAAAGGTTCCAGCCTCGGGCCACGCCGCGCATCCTCCCCTCCGAGCTCGATGGACTGATCGGCGTCCGCCCGCTGGCGTTTTGACCGCGGCGGTGATTCGCCCACATACTCAACGGAGCGCTCGAAACGGGGATTCGCCACCGATGGAAATCGAGGCCGCGCTTCGCGACCAGGTGAGAAGGGCAGTCGGAGACGAGGCGTCGCGGGGCAAGCTGACCAAGCTCAAAGGCGATGCGAGCAGTCGCTCGTACTACCGGATTGGCGATCTGCCCGGCAGCTACGTGTTGATGGTGATGGCTCCGGAGTCCGCCGGCAAGAGCGAAGAGCTGAGCAAAGGTCACCCAGCTCACGAGCTGCCGTTCGTCAACGTCCAGCGATATCTCAAGAAGATCGGCGTCAGGGTGCCGGAGATCCTGTGCTACGAGGAACGCACCGGGATCATGTTGCTGGAAGACCTGGGCGATCTGACTTTTGAAAAGGCGCTCGCCGACGGACGCGATCGCGAGGCGCTCTACCGGCGGGCAGTGGACCTGCTGGCAGAATTGCGGGCGAAGACCGAGCGCTCTCAAGACCCGAGCTGTCTCGCGTTCACCCGCGCCTTCGACGAAGATCTCTACGATTGGGAGCTGCACCACTTTCGCGAGTGGGGAATGGAGGCATGGAGCGGAAGAAAGCCGTCCGGCTCCGAGCGCGCAGAGCTGGACCGGATCTTCCGCGGCCTATCGAAGCGCCTGGCCGCCGAACCACGGGGCTTCACGCACCGCGACTATCAAAGCCGGAATCTGATGCTCAAGGGTGGCGAGCTGGTCCTGATCGACTTCCAGGACGCGCTGCAGGGACCCAGGCAATACGATCTGGTATCGCTCCTGCGCGACAGCTACGTGGAGCTGGACTGGCCGTTGGTGGACCGGATGCTCGATCGCTACATCGCCACCTTCGAGCGCGCCAGCGGCGAGAAGATCGCCCGAGGTCCGTTCAAGAGTTTCTTCGATCTGCTCACCGTTCAGCGCAAGCTCAAGGATGCCGCGCGCTTCGAGTACATCCACCGGGTGAAGGGGAACTCGAGCTTTTTGGTTTCGATTCCGGCTTCGCTGCGCTACGTCGGCGCGGCGCTGGAGCGACTCCCCGACCTGACCGAGCTGCGAGCCATCGCGTCGCGGTACGTGCCGGCCCTCGCGTAGCGGATGCGCCCCTTCCCTCAGCACGTGCTCGGGGAGCAACCTTGAAGGCGGTGGTCCTCTGCGCCGGGCTCGGCACACGGCTGCGCCCGCTGACCGAGCACTGGCCAAAGCCGGCGATTCCGGTGCTGGGCCAGCCGCTGTTTCGCTACGCGCTGGCCCTGCTCCGCAGCGCCGGCGTGGATTCAGTGGGAGTCAACGTCCATCACCTGGCCGACCGGATGGAAGCAGTCGCGCGTGCCGAGTGTGAGCGAGCATCGGTGTCGGTGCAGGTTTTTCCCGAGCCCATCATCCAGGGAACGGCCGGCGGCATCCGCGGCTTTCGCGCGCTGCTCGGCGAGGATGATTTCGTGACCATGAATGGCGACGTGCTCTTCGGCTTCGATCTTGGCAAGGCCATCGAGGCGCACCGCGATTCCGGCGCTGCGGCGACCATGATTTTGATGCCGCTTCCGGCGGGCGAAAACTACGCATCGGTAGAGGTCGACGACGAGGAACGGGTCCGCCGGATCGCCGGGCGGGGCCCGGGCGGAAATCGGCTCAGGCCGTGGCACTTCACCGGCGCGCACCTGATGAGCCCGGCAGTGTTCGATTTCATCTCGCCGCATGGGCCGCAGGATGTGAACCGCGAGGTCTATCCTCGAATGATGGAAAGAGGCCTGTTGATTCGGGGCGAGGTGGTGGAAGGAAGGTGGTTCGATCTCGGGACGCCTGCGCACTACCTGAATGCGCAGCTCGCCCTTCTTCAGGAAGGAGAGGTGCCGGCTCCGCTCGCCTGGGCGTCGCCATTCTTCGACGCCGCAGCCCAGCGCGATGGGTGGGTCCGGGAGGGTGCCTTGGTCGAAGGAACCGCGATCGGGCCGTCGTTCTTTGATGCCGAATCCACCGTCGAGCGGGGAGCGACCGTGGGACCATTGGCGTACGTCGGACCGCGCGCTTCGGTAGAGAAGGGAGCGCGCGTGCGACGAACCGTGGTGCTGGAGGGCGCGCGAATAGCGCCGGGCGAAGATCTCCTCAACGTGGTGGCGTGGCGCGGGCATCGGATCCCCGCCGGAGCCATTTGAGCGTTGGAGCTGGAAACTGGGAGGTGCGATCGGATGCCGGCTACGACGCGTGATACCGCGCCAGCACGCACGTGACGTTATCGGCTCCACCCGCGGCATTGGCCATCTCGACCAGCTGCGCGCACGCGGAATCCAGTCCGTTCGCCTTGGAGAGGACTCTTTGAATCTGCGCGTCCGGTACCATCCCCGACAGTCCATCGGAACAGAGCAGGAAGAGATCGCCTTCCACGGGATCGAATCGAACGATGTCGATCTGGACCGTGTCCTTCATGCCCAACGCGCGGACGATCACGTTCTTGTGTGGAAAGGCCTCGATCTCCTCGGCCGTCAGCTTGCGGGCCTTGAGGTAATCGTTGAGAAGCGAGTGGTCCTCGGTGAGTTGCTTGAGCACGCCGGCCCGGTAGGAGTAGACGCGGCTATCGCCCACGTGCGCGACGTAGACCACGCTGGCGGCGAAGTGAAGCGTAGCGATGGTGGTCCCCATCCCCTTGTACTTGTTTTCGGAGTTTGCCCGCTCGTAGATGCGAACGTTGGCCAGCTTGATCGCCGTCGCCAGCCGGTTCTCGTCGTAGTTGCGGCTCTTGTCCATCTTGAAAGGCCAGGTCGCTTCCTCATCGCGGGAGGTGAGCTTGAAGAACTCGCACAGCTCCTCGATGGCGATGCGCGACGCGATCTCACCGGAGGAATGACCGCCCATCCCGTCCGCCACACAGAAGAGGGCTTCCTCGGGAAGCAGCAGATAGCTGTCCTCGTTGTGGTTGCGCTTCATCCCCACGTGAGTGGTTCCCGCAACGTCGATTCGCATGCCAGCGCGCCCGTGCATTTTCGGAGGGATGAGCAGCGAAGACGTTAACAAAGTTCGAAGGTCAATTCATCGCCCCGGCTGGTCAGGGTAGCGGCCAGCGTGCCCGCCGGAAGCTCGAGTACCGATCGGGCTCCGCGGATGACGCGGGTTGCCCTCCACGGTGCCAGCCCTGCAACTGCCTCGATCACCCGATGGTCGCCGTCGAGAAATGCCGCATCGATGGCCACCCGCAAGAAGAAGGTGTGGATGGCGTTGCAAGGCTCGAGGAGAAGGCCCTCACCGCGCTGGAACCGTGCCCGTCCCATCAAACCGCGGAAGCGGTCGAAAAAACTCGCGGCCTGCTCGGCTCGGTCGGCGAGGACTCTCCCGTTGCTGGTATTGATCACCTTGTACGGCATCGAAGCGAGATCTACCCCATGCTGCGAACCCTAGCCCGCCCCCTTCACATCGTGCTGGTTGCGCCCCAGATACCGCCCAATACGGGCAACGTCGCCCGCCTCTGCGCGGTGACCGGGTGCCGGCTGATCCTGGTCGACCCGCTGGGTTTTTCGATCGACGATCGGCATCTTCGCCGCGCCGGCCTTGACTACTGGGACAAGGTATTCGTCTCTCGTTATTGCAGCTACGCGGCGTACCTCGATGCGTACGTTGGCTCACCGCGATTTTTGTTCAGCGCGCGCGCCGGGCGGTCGATCTACCAGGCTCGCTTTTCGGAGGGATCTCACCTCGTATTTGGCTCGGAGACCGGGGGGCTGCCGAACGAGATTCTCCAATCCGATTCGGGGCAAGCAGTGGCGATCCCAATGCTTCCGCAGCGACGAAGCCTGAACCTGTCCACGGCGGTGGGAATAGCCGCTTACGAAGCGCTGCGTCAGCTTGACGCAGCAAGTGGGTGATCGCTTGCGCCCGGCTCTGGTAGGGCTGCGGCCAAAGCGAATAAACTTCACGGACGTTGACCTCCCTCCCGCCGCTCGCAGAAGCGCTCTACCTCGCGCACAAGCAGAGATCGACCGGCTGTCTCAAGATCGCCGCAGGCGGACGGGAATCCGAACTGTTGCTGCGAGATGGAGACCTGGTTGGGGCGCAAGTGAGATGGGGTTACCAGAGCTCGGCGCAGGCCGTGCTGCGCGCGCATCTGATCGACTGCAGCACACTCGATGCCCTCTGGGCCAAAGGCGACCGCAGCGCACTGGACGCCAAGACGCTCGAGCAGTGTGGGCTGGACGCGCGCCGAGCGCTGGAGGTCCAGGCGCTGGCACACGTCGAGAAACTGACCGGCAAAGCCGAGTCGATTCAGTTCGACGAGGGCGAGGTCCAGCCGAAGTTCGAGCCCATCTCCGGGTTTCGAGTCGTGCGTGCCGCATGGAAGCCGGAGATCCTTGAAACGAACGGCAGCTCCATTTTTCGTTGTCCGGATCCATCGCGGTGCGAGCCGTGGCTGTTGTCCGATGAAGAACGCGATTTCCTGCGCGGCTTCGAATCGTTCAAGGCTGCCGCAGGCGCCAGCCGTGCACAGCTCGCGCTGCTGGAGCTTCTGCGGCGGGAGGGAATTGTAGAGTCGGTGGAAGCGGCTGCTGTCCAGCCGGAACCGGAGGAGATCTCGTGGGCCGACCTCCTCGATGATGAACCGGCGGCCAGTCCTGTTCCGCAATTGGAGGCGGCCGCTGTATCGGAGCCCGCTCCTGTTCCGCCGGCGGCCGAAGCGGAAGCGATGAGGGCGGAGCGACCGCGCGCTCAGGATGAGCTGATTCTCGAGATGGGCGAGGCTCTCCGTCGCTCGAGCGGCTCGGGGACGGAGGATTGGCTGATCGCGCCGTCGGCCGACCAGGCGATGATCGAGCTTTCCCCTCTCGATGCGGTCTCGGTTCAGAGCTCGGGGTCCGCTGCTGCTGTGGCCGCTGTGGCTTCGCCGGTTCCACCTGAAAGCATTCGAATCGCGCAGGCGATCGAGCCTCAACCGAGTCTCTGGCAATCGTCCGCTGCGGGGGCGTCTTTCGAGGAGGCGCTCAGGCAAGTCAGCTTCGAAGATCCGCCCGAGGTGGTCGCGACAAACGTGCCGCCGATTTCTGACGTCCCCGTCCTGGAAGAAAAAAGACCTGCCCATCAGGAGAGCGCCCCGGAGGAGGTTTCACCCGAGGAGAGCGCCTGGTTCGTGGAGGAGGAAGACTTGGCCTCCGATCCCTCAGACCCAACTCGTGCCCGAAGACAACGCCTGCTGCAGCGATCGATGGAAAATCTCGGCGCGCCCGGAACCCGCTCCACCGAGCCAACCTCCGCGGTGGTGGTCTCGCCCGAGCCCGTCGAACATTCTCCCCCAGCGCCCGCCACCGCGCCGCATACCTCGGACGAGAAGGCGCTGGCCGAAGCCATCGAAAGCAGGTACCGGGACGTGCAGGCTTGCAAGGATTACTTCACGCTGCTCGGGCTACCGCGCACTGCCACCGTGGAGGAGATCAAAACCGCGTTCCTGGAGTTGGCGAAAATCTTCCATCCGGATCGCCTGCCGGCATCCTTGGGCCATCTCTCCGCCAAGATGACGTCCATCTTCGAGGCGGTTCGCGAAGCGTACGACACGCTGCAGAGCGACTCGAAGCGCGCGCCGTACATCGCGACCCTGGCTGCCGAGAAGAAGACCGACATCCCGGCGGGGGCCGATCCAAAGCAGGCCGCCGTGGAGGCATACAAACGAGGCGAGAACCTGATGCGCAAGCGGGACTACGTCGGGGCCGAGCACGAGTTCCAGACCGCCTTCGTGCTCGACGCGAAGGCCGGGCACCTCGCCGCAGCGGGGTGGGCCCTGTACATGGACCCCAACCGAAGGCAGGAGGCCGCTCGCGCGAAGCAGATGATGACGGACGCGCTGAAGCGCGACCCCAACTGCGAGCGCGCGCATTACCAGCTGGGAGTGATCGCGCGGGTAGAGGGCGACATGGAAAAATCGGAGAAGCACTTCCGCGAGGCCGTTCGCATTGCGCCGAGGCATCTGGAAGCGAATCAGGAGCTCCGGCTGATCCAGATGCGGAAGAAGAAGGACTCCAAGCGTAGGCTCTTCGGTGGCAAATCGGAGTAGAGCGCTCGCTAGCCCTTGCCACCTAACGAGCTCAGATGCCGAGAGAGCAGCTCGCGGTCCTCGTTGCTGATGCCCGTGAATTCGACTATCCCCGCCGGCTCGTCGGCTTTCGGGAAGCGGCGGACCCAGGCCACCCGGGCACGGGCACGGAGGAGTTTCGGTGCTCCGGGAAGACGGAACTCCAGCGAGAGCACCTCCCCTTGCTCCAGCAGCAGGTCGCTGCGCAGGAAGGTACCTCCGGCGGACAGGTCCAGCCCCTCGAAGATGAGCTGGCCCACGCCTTCTTCGGAGTGCCCTCTGAATTCGACCTGGATTGTTTTTCTTACAAAACGTCTTCTGTTTTGATCCATGGCCAGGAAGACACTCGCGCTAAGGAGGCGTGTCAAGCAGCTTGAGGCAGAGATTGACAGCGCAATGGCCAGGACGGGATCATCAACAGTTTGCCAGCTGAGGCGCGGTCGCTGAGCGCGGCAGCGAAAGGCATACACGTGGCGAAGCAGCACTTGCTTTTGGTGGACGGCGACGCGAAGAGCCTTCGCGTCATGGAGGTAAGCCTGAAGAAGGCCGGCTTCTCCGTCACCACCGCCGTGAACGGAAAGGACGCGCTGGAGAAGGTCGAGATCAGCCCGCCAGATCTGGTGTTGTCGGACACCAAGATGCCGGAGGTGGATGGCTTCGAGCTGTGTCGCACCCTCAAATCCAACGAGCGGTTCAAGCAAGTTCCATTCGTGTTTCTCACCAGCCACAAATCGGTCGAGTTCAAGGTGAAAGGACTCGAGCTGGGCGGCGACGACTATCTGACCAAGCCGATCTACATCAAAGAGATCGTCACCCGCTTGAAGATGATCCTTCAGAAAGCCGAGAAGGAGAGGCTGGAGAAGCGGGAGGCGCGCGCAGGCTTCAGCGGAAACCTCGCCGACATGGGCGTCGTGGATCTGGTACAGACATTCGAAATAGGGCGGAAGACGGGAACCATCCGCATCGAGGCGGATCGGCTCGGTTCGGTTTATTTCCGGGACGGCAAAGTGGTGGATGCCGAGCTGGGCAAGCTTCGGGGAGAAAGCGCGTTCTACCGGATGCTGAACACTTCGGAGGGGAAGTTCGACGTTCAGTTCGTGCCGGTGGAGCGGCCAGAGCGGATCGAGCTTTCCACTCAGGCGCTGTTGCTGGAAGGGATGCGCCGGCTCGACGAGTGGGGGCGGATGCTCGAACAACTGCCCCCGGTAGAGACGATCTTCGAGATCGACTATCGCAAGCTCGCAGAGCGGCTCTCGGAAATTCCGGACGAGGTCAATGCGCTCTTGCGGCTTTTCGATGGCAAACGCACGCTCAGCCGGGTGGTGGAGGACTCGGACTTCGAAGACCTCGCTGCGCTGGAGGTGATTTCCAAGCTGTACTTCGAGGGGTTGATCCGAGAGCTGGGAACGGCGACAGCTCCCGAGGTCATGGTTGCCAAGCCGGCCATCGACGAATGGCTGAATGCGCCGTTGCCGCCGGCGGGTCCACAGCTTCCAAGTGCGCCATCCGGCCCGCTGCGTACGGAGCCGGTGACCGCGCAGTCCGTCGCGACCGCTGAGCGCAACGCGCCACAGCTCAGGCCGTCGGCGAGCGCTGAGCATTTGGAGCACTCACTCAGCGCGCCGCGTGGAAGTGCCAGCGGCTCGGGCGCCAGCTCGACGGTGTCGCCCCCTGCGCCGGTGAGCGTGATCATGTTTGCCCCCAAAGCGGCATACGCAGAGCCTGGTACTCCCGGGGAACCGCCGCACGCGGACAGCCCGGAAGCCCGGATGGGCAGGGCCCCTCGGGGCGGGCTGCTCGGCGACCTGACTCGACTCGAGACCAGTGGAGTCGAGCCCGCTTCATTGTGGGCGCCTACTTGGTCGCCGGTGCAGGGACCAACGGCGGCACCTGTTGCCAATGGCGCCGCCGCAGCCAGCCAACGACTCACGCCAGCTGCTGCAGTTGCTGTGCAGGGCGCGCCCCGGGCTCCGATCTTCGGCGGTGCGGCATCGGAAGCCCCGGTATTCGGCGATTCACCCGCCGAGCCGCGTTCGGCGATCACAACGCCTGCCGTGCCCATGCCAGTTGCCGTGGCGCTGGGGCCGACGCCGCCCGCGTTCGAGCTGTCACCGCCCACGGAAGCTTCGGGCCCGGAAAATGACGCTCGCGACCGCGCCGCGCCGACCGCTGGTGGATCGCCGATGTCTTCACCGGAGGAGCCATTCTTCCGCAGCCAGGGCGAAGACGAAGACACCGCGGAGATCGCGATTCCGCGGCAGGCGATGGCGAAGGGTAGGAAGGTACGTCTGGCCTTGGTGGCAGGGTTGGCCGTCGTCGGAGTCGCTTTGCTGGTGACCTTCAAGATCGGTTCTTCGGCTCGGCCATCCGCGAAGGTGACGTCCTCGCTGATGCCGGGCACGGCCATCCGTGCGGACAAGTTCCCCGCGCCTTCCCACCCAGCGGTTGCAGAGACACCGATGGCGACTGTTTCGGAACCCACTGCCAAGGCGAGCGCCGAGCCCCCCATCGCCGACGGACCTCAGCGGTCGGCCTCGCCGTCGCTGGCCAGCAAGAAGGACACGGGGCGGCCGTCCTCGATCGCGCCGCTGCCTAGGAAAGAGTTGCCCGGCACCGGCGAAAAAATCTCAGCGCCTCCAAACAAGAGCGCGCCCGGGAATCTCCCCAGCTCCGCGGATTCTGAGTTCACCAAGCACATCAAGGCGGCCAAGGCCGCAAACCACTCGGGCGATTTCAAGGGCGCGGTCGACGAGTACCGCAAGGCCTTGGAGCTGAGGCCGGAGTCCGCCGAGGCCAAAGCAGGTCTCGGAATCGCGCTGGTCAACAGCGACCCCGGAGAATCGGGATACACCGAGGCGGTGAAACTGTTGCAGCAATCGGTGAAAAGCCAGGAGAAGAATGCGCGAGCGTGGCTCGCTCTGGGAATGGCATATCAGTTCACTCGGAAGGACGAGCAGGCGGTCGCGGCGTACAGGAAATACCTTCTGCTCGATCCGAATGGACAGTCGTCCACTGAGGTCCGAGCGATGTTGAAACAGCTGGCGCCGTGACGTGCTAATTCTCGGCCTGGAAAGCTCCTGTGACGAAACCGCCGCCGCAGTCGTCGAGGACGGGCGGCGCGCGCTCTCCGACGTCGTTTCGACTCAGGTTGATATTCACCGGCGCTGGGGAGGCGTCGTCCCGGAGCTGGCCAGTCGCAACCACGTGATGCAGATTCTGCCGGTGGTTCACGAAGCGCTGGCCCGCGCGGAAAAGTCGCTCCGAGATCTGAATTTGATTGCGGTTACCTCCGGCCCCGGGCTGCTGGGGGCGCTGCTGGTGGGAGTGCAGGTCGCCAAGTCGCTCAGCGTCGCGATCGACGTGCCATTCATCGGGGTCAATCACCTGGAAGGGCACCTGCTCGCGATTCGGCTCACGGGCGACGCGCCGGATCCACCCTACCTGGGCCTGGTCGTCTCCGGCGGACACACCAATTTGTACGACGTTCCGGCGCTGGGCAGTTACCGACTGGTTGCTTCGACTCGCGACGATGCGGCGGGCGAGGCTTTCGACAAGGTGGCCAAAATCCTCGGCCTGCCATATCCGGGCGGTGCGCCGATCGACCAGCTTGCCCAGCGCGGCGATCGGAACGCGATTCGATTTCCACGCGCCCTGTCCAGGCCGGACGTAGCCGATTGGTCGTTTTCAGGATTGAAGACCGCGGTGATGAACCATGTACGCCGGCACGGCAAGCCCACCGGACGAGCACTGGAAGATCTTTGCGCGTCCTTCCAGGAGGCTGTCGCCGACGCGCTAACCAAGAAGCTGGTTGCCGCGGCCCGGAAGCTTCGCCGCAACGCGGTGGTGATCTGCGGCGGCGTTGCGGCAAACTCGAGGTTGCGCTCGCTCGCCGCCGAGCGTGCCGCCTATCGCGATCTCTCCTTGCACGTCCCGCCGGTCCAGCTGTGCACAGACAATGCATCGATGATCGCCGTCGCGGGGTACGAGGCATACCAGAGGGGGCTGCGGTCCAACCTCGCCTTGAATCCGGACGCGGCCTCGCGCCTGTAAGAAGCAGCGCGTGGATCCGCCTTCCCAAATTCTTCGCCGCCGTGGCCTGCGCCCGAAACGCAGCTGGGGGCAAAACTTTCTGAAGGACGAAACGGTTCTTCAGCGCATTGCCGCAGCGCTGGAGCTGAAAGGGGGCGAGGTTGTCATCGAGCTTGGCTCCGGTTTGGGCCATCTGACTCAATACCTGGTTGGTGCGAGGGCTCGGGTGGTCGCCGTGGAGAGGGACCCGGATATGGTCCAGGTGTTGCGCGAGGCCGCGCACGAGAATGTGGAGGTGGTGGCGGCCAACGCGGCGAGAATGGATTTCGCGCGACAGGTCGGCGCCGAGCGGGTGACGCTGGTCGGAAATCTTCCCTACCATCTGACCAGCCCGATCTTGTTCCAGGTGCTGGACCAACGCCGCCACGTTTCACGCGGCGTCTTCACCGTGCAGGAAGAGGTCGCGAACAGACTGGTCGCACCGCCTGGGAACCGCACGTACGGGATCTTGACCGTTCTGCTCGGGCTTTACTTCGAGATCGAGAAGATGTTCGTCATCCCGGCTGGAGCTTTCCACCCGCCGCCCCGGGTGCAGTCGGCGGTGATACGGCTGGTGGCACTGCCCGAGCCGCGCGCTGAGATCACGAGCGATGAACGCTTTCGGTCCTTGGTCAAAGCAGCGTTCGCCCAACGCCGCAAAACGCTGCTCAACTCACTTCGCTCGGATCCGTCCCTGGGTTCGAGCGACGCTCTTCGCGGCACTTTGCAAAGAGTGGGCATCGATCCCAAGAGACGGGCGGAGACGCTCTCCGTCGACGAGTTCGCGCGGCTTCAGCGGGAGCTCAGCCGGGCAGCGGACCGCTAGAGAGCTGAACAGGTAAATCACGCCGCCTCCCGCAGGCGCTGGATTGCTTGTAGGTTGACGATGGCAGCAGTGCGTCGAGCGTCCAGCGTGTTTTTTCGGGTGCCCTTGTATCGGGCCCTTAT
>Ga0207684_10000154_pt1 | contig 119373 bp, 124 predicted proteins | sample KBSK5501metaG_FD_184342 | JGI IMG/M metagenome (GOLD analysis project Ga0207684, IMG submission 184342) | Corn, switchgrass and miscanthus rhizosphere microbial communities from Kellogg Biological Station, Michigan, USA - KBS K5-50-1 metaG... | ecosystem: Host-associated > Plants > Roots >...
TCGTCGGCTCGGTGAACACGGCACGGTCAGGACTCAGCGTGCGCAACGCCGCCAGCAGCTCGACGGGATCGCGCTCGCTGAGCATCGCGAACAGGGTCACAAGCCGCTCGGATCCGATCAAGCGCCGTAGCGACACTCCGGACTTCGTCATGGCCGCCGGGTTGTGCCCGCCGTCAAGAACGACGCGCGGCCTCGTCCCGATGACCTGCAGCCGGCCTGGCCACCTGGTCGATGCCAGCCCCTGGCGCACCGCGTCGTCGGTGACGTCGTCGATTGCGTGCGCCGCGGCGACCGCCAGGGCGGCGTTGGCAGGTTGGTAGTCACCAACCAGCGGCAGCGCAAGTCGCCTGTGCTCGAAGCCGGGGCCGATCACGGAGACGACGTGGCCGTCCCAACCTCTGGACGTCGATTCGGTTTTGATCTCGGCTCCGAGCCGCCACAGGCTCGCTCGCGCCCTGCGAGCATGCTCCTCGACGATCGCAAGTGCTGAACCTTCGCAACCGGTGACTACGCGGTTGCCCGACTTGATGATCGCGGCTTTTTCGGAGGCGATCTGCTCGATGGTGTTGCCCAGGTATTTCTGATGGTCCAGGTCGACGTTCGTGATGACGTCGACGCCAAGATCGAGGGCGTTGGTCGCATCGAGCCTGCCGCCGAGCCCGACTTCACAAACTAGGCGATCAATTCGAGGCGCGAGGTAGGCGAGCGCCATTACCGTGAGCATCTCGAACTCTGTGGCCTGGCCCATTTCGACTGCGATCGCGTCCAGCGTTGGCTCGAGGTCCTGCAGCGTTTCGACGAAATCGCTCTCGCTGATCGGAGTGCCATCGACCTGGATGCGCTCGGTGTATGAGACCAGATGGGGCTTGGGCATGAAGCCGACCCTGTGACCAGAGGCCTGAAGAATCGAGGCGAGGCAAGCCCCGGTTGAACCCTTGCCATTCGTGCCCGCAATCAGGGCACCCCTCAGACCGCGGTCTGGTTGGCCGATGCGATCCAGGATCGCCCGCGTTCGTTCGGTCCCGAGCTTCATCCCGAAGCGGCCGAGTCGGGATATGTAAGCGAGGGCCTCGGGGTAGGTCATCGAAACCTAAGGCCGGCGGCGGACCTCGGCCTCGTAGGTGTTGCGAACCAGCACTGCCCTGGTCATCGGGCCCACGCCTCCCGGGTTCGGTGTCAGCCATCCGGCGACGTCGGCCACACCCGGAGCCAGGTCGCCCACCTGGCCCAGCTCGGTGCGGTTGGCGCTCACGTCGACGACAGCGGCGCCGACTTTGACCATTTCCTTGGTGATCAGGTTGGGCTTGCCGGCCGCCGCGACGAGGATGTCCGCATTCAACGTGTGGCCCGCGAGGTACTTGGTGTGCGTGTGGCACAGGGTCACCGTGGCGTTGCGCTTCAAAAGCAGCAGGGCCGTCGGCTTGCCGACGATGTTGCTCCTGCCGACCACGACGGCGTTGGCGCCGTCGATTCGCACCCCTCCGCGCTCGAGCAGCTCGACGATCCCCGTGGGCGTGCAGGGCTGGACTCCACCAGGAAGTCCCAACGCCAGCAGGCCCGCATTGAAAGGATGGAACCCATCGACGTCCTTGACCGGGTCCACGGCGACGACGACCCGGCCCACATCGATTTGCGCGGGCAGCGGCTGCTGGACGAGGATGCCGCTGACCGATTCGTCGCGATTCAACACGCCGATCAGCTCGAGCAGCTGCTCGGTGGACGTCTCGCTGGGGAGGCGGTGGTCTTCGGAATCGATGCCGACCTGCCGAGCGTTCTTTTGCTTGCTGCGTACATATAACGCGGAGGCGGGGTCGTCGCCGACGATGACGGTCGCCAGCTTGGGCCGCGTCTTACCGCTCGCGACTCGAGCCCCCACCTTGGTGGCGACGTCATCGAGAATCTGCTGTGCCACCGCTTTGCCATCAAGCACCCGTGCCGTCACGCGGCCTATTGTCGCGGGTGCCCAAAACCGCCGCGCTTATCGGCCGATTGGCGCGCTTAGTCCAGGCCCAACTCTTTGCGCGCGGCATCGGTCACCGCTCGCATCACAGCTCGCAAATCGTGCCCGGATTCCCGAGCCAGACGCCGGCAGTCTTCGTACTCGGGTGACACGTCGATCGGCTTGCCTCCAATTTCCTTGACCTTCGCCCGAGCCATCCCGAAAGAGGTCCGCACCTCGATGACACGCCGCTCGGCGATGACGCGATCCGCCTTGGTGATCCTTACACCCAGCGTCGTGCTGTGGCGCAGGACATGATCGGTGAGCCGCGCCACCATGTCCGGCGCGGACATGATCACGACCAGGTGCCCGGCGCGTCCCTTCTTCATGACCGCCGGCAGGACGCTCACGTCGAGCGCGCCCAACGCCATCAGATCCTCGCTCAGCGCGGCGATCAGGTTGGGAGCCATGTCGTCGATGTTGGTCTCGATCAGCGTGACCCCGGTCTGGCCGGCGACCTCTTCACCGATCCAGACCGCCAGTGCGTTGCCCGGGACATCGCGAGCGCCGATGCCGTAGCCGATCGATTGCAGCGATATCGCGGGGCGGGTGAACTTGGCGGCGACGGCCAGGATCGCGGCGCCGGTCGGGGTGACCAGCTCGCGAGTCTCGTCTGTGGATACGAACACCGCGCCGGTTCCTTCGAGGACGCGCACGCTCGCCGGGGCCGGCAGGGGCATCTGCCCGGCCCGGCCGGCCGGCGCCGGCAGAGCCGATGCGAACACCTGGCCCACACTCAGGTCGTGCAGCAACCAGAAAGCGCCGACCACATCGACGAGCGTGTCGGCGCCGCCGAGCTCGTGCAGGTGCAGCTCCGCTTCTGGACGACCATGCAGGCGCGACTCTGCGCGGCCCAGGCGATCGATGGCCGCCAGGGCTGGGCGCTTGACCTCATCCGGAATGTCGGCGGCCGAGATCGCGCTCCGCAACGCGGGCAGGGTTCGCGCCACGCCGTCGCGGGTGTGGACGAGGACACGAGTCCCACCCGCATGACCGCGTTGCTCGTGCCGCACATCGACGCTGACCTCATCGCCGAGGCGCAGGGCCTCGACGGTGGCGTCGAGGATCGCCCGGTCGGCGCCTGCGTCGAGCAGCGCCCCCAGCGTCATGTCGCCGGAAATGCCCGCGAAGCAGTCGAAGTAGGCGATCGTCATGCGCGCGTCCTTCTAATGTGCACCGCCGCCGAGCGGATCGGCGCCATGCTCGCCGGCCGCTTGGCGACGCGGACGCTCACGGCGGTGACCCTGGGCAGGGTGAGAACACGGTCGGCGATCCGAGCCGCCAGGGTCTCGAGCAGCTTCACCGATTCGCCTTCGATCGTCTGTTTGGCGATCGCGTGCGCCGCCCTGTAGTCGATGGTGTCGTCGATCCGGTCTGTGGACCCAGCGGCGGCCAGATCTGCCTCCATGTCGATGTCAACCTCGAAGTCCTGGGCGTGCTCGCGCTCGGCTGGCCGAACTCCGTGCCGCCCGCCGAACACCATGCCCTCGAGAACGATCCGGTCCACCCGGCAATTCTCGCGCCCCTGCCGGCCTGAATAAACTGGACGCATGCAAGTGAGCAACGCCAAAGTGACGGTGAGGCCCGCCGCAGAAGAAGATCTCGGCAAGCTCAACGACATCTACAACCGCTACGTGCTCGAGACCCACTTCACGTTCGATTTCGACCCGATGACGATGGAGGAGCGGCGCGAATGGTTCGCGCACCACGACACGACCGGGCGGTACCGCGTCGTGGTCGGCGTTTCCGACGGGTCGGTCATCGGCTATGCGTCAAGCAGCCGTTTCCGAACCAAGCCCGGCTACGAGACCTCGGTTGAAACGAGCGTCTACGTCACCCCCGACGCCGTTGGCCGCGGCATAGGCACGCGCCTATACGAGGAGCTGTTCAAGCAGCTGCAGGGTGAGGACCTGCATCGGGCCTATGCGGGTATCGCACTACCCAACCAGGCGTCGATCGCCCTTCACGAACGGTTCGGGTTCAAGCGGGTGGCTCACTTCACGGAGCAGGGCCGCAAGTTCGACCGCTACTGGGACGTGGGCTGGTACGAGAAGCCGCTGGGAGGCTCGTAGGCTCACAAACGCTCGCGGGGCCCGGCCAGGGCATCGTGGGCCAGGCTTCCGATCAGTGCGCATCCGATTCCGAGGCCGATGCCGGCCACGACGTATCCCGAGACACCGAGCACCCCGTCGATCAGCATCAACCAGCCGCCAAGGCCGAGGATGAGCGCCACCAGCGCCCAGACCAGCCGCGCCGGCACTTTGGTGGGCTAGCCGCCCGGCGCGGTACGCACGCCGCCGCCCGCCGGGCCGATCTGAATGGTCTGAGCGAGGATCGAGCCGTCAGCCTGGCGGGTCCCGGTGATGGTCACGGTCTGGTTGTCCTGCAGGTCGGCCGTCGAACCGAGCACCTGCTTCGAGATGGTGACCGTCGGGCCGAACGTCACCTTGACGTCACAGTTGGTATTGGTCACCGTCATCGAGCCGCTGTTGAGGTCGGTCACCGTCCCACGGGCGAGGCTCTGGCTGCCGGCGGCCGGCGTCGCGCCGGGTGATGGGCAGACCGCGCCCAGTCCCCTCCCGCCTCCGGTGAAGATGCTCGAGCCGCTCGGGGCGGCGCCCGTCCGCGCGCTGGCGGAAGGCGAGCTCGCGCTGACATTGTTCTGCCCCACCTTGTAGCCGCCGTAAAAGCCGCCAAGCACACCGACCAGAACCGCCAACGCGACCACGTACGCCTTCATGAAAATCGCTCCTCTACTCGTGTCTCAGGGCTTCGATCGGGTGCAGGCGAGCTGCGCGATTCGCGGGATAGATGCCGAAGAACAAGCCGATGCCGACGGAGACGCCGAAGGCGAGCAGCACCGACGGGATCGAGACCACAGGCGGCGGAAATGTCGAGCTCGCGATCGCGGGGATATGCGGCGCCTCGACGGCGAGCGCGGCGCCGAGGGCGATGCCGAGCGCGCCGCCCAGCCCGCTCAGGAACATGGCCTCGATCAGGAACTGCATCAGCACGTCGCGCCACCTGGCGCCGATCGCTTTGCGGATTCCGATCTCGCGGGTCCGCTCGGTGACGGTGACCAGCATGATGTTCATGATTCCGATCCCGCCCACGACCAGGGAAATTCCGGCGATGGCCCCGAGCACAAGGGTCAGCGCGGTCGCGATCGAGTTGGCCTGGTTGAGGATGTCCTGCTGGCTCTGCAGCTGAAAATCGGCGAGTGATGGATCAGAGATCTGGTGGCGCTGCAAAAGGATGGTCGTAATCTCGGTTTCCGCCTGGTTGACCGAGCTCGGCGAAGTGGCCGAGGCGACGATCTGGCTGATGCCCTTGCCGCGTCCCCCGCTCAGATAGGCCCACACGGCGGTTATGGGCGCCACGACGACGTTGTCCTGCGATCCGAATCCGCTTCCGCCCTTGGTCGCGAAGACGCCGATGACGCGAAAGCTCTGCCGGTTGATCTTGATTGTCTGCCCGACGGGATCGTTGGCGCCGAAGAGGTTCTGGACCACGGTCTGACCCAAGACGACCACTCGATGCTGCGCCGTCACATCGTCTTGCGTGAAGAACGTGCCTTCGGCGATCTGATAGTCGCGCACCTGCGGGAAAGCGACCGTGGTGCCGGTGGTCGGCGCGAAGTAGTTCTGGTTCGCGTACGTGATCTGGCCGCCGCTCTGAGCAATCGGGATCGCGGCCACGACATCCTGGTCCTGCTGCCGGCTGTTGATGGCGTCGACGTCGGCCATGGTCAGGGTCTGGCTGGTGCCGAAGCCCTGTGAGATGCCGCCGGCGCCCTGGCGTTCGCCGGGTAGACGAAGATGACATTCGCACCCAGCCCCTGGATCTGATTGTTGATCTGGACGCTAGCACCGTTGCCGACCGCGACCAACAGGATCACAGCGGCGACGCCGATCAGTATCCCGAGCATGGTCAGCGAGCTTCGCAGGCGATTGGCCAGCAGACCTGCGAAGGCGACTCGCAGCGCCTCGAAGAAGTTCACGCGGCCCGCCTTTCATCTCGGACGATTAGGCCGTCGCGCAACTCGACCGTCCGATTCGCGAACGCGGCGATATCTCGCTCGTGGGTGATCAAGACGATCGTGCGAGCGTGCTCCTGGTTCAGCTCCGCCAGCAGCTTCATGATCTCGACGCTCGACGCGGTGTCGAGGTTGCCGGTGGGCTCGTCGGCAAGCAGGATCGCCGGGTCGGTGACAAGCGCGCGGGCGATCGCGGCCCGCTGCTGCTGGCCGCCGGAGAGCTCGGTGGGCTGGTGGTCGGCGCGGTTGGCGAGACCGACCGCCTCCAGGGCTTCGATCGCTCGCGAATGGCGGTTCGGCGCGCCCGCATAGATGAGGGGCATTTCGACGTTGTGCAGCGTGGTCGTGCGGGGAATCAGGTTGAAGCTCTGGAAGACGAATCCTATCTTGCGGTTGCGGATGATCGCGAGCTGGTCGTCATCGAGCCTTGCGACATCCGTCCCGTCGAGGAAGTAATGCCCGCTCGTCGGTACGTCCAGGCAGCCGACGATGTTCATCAGTGTCGATTTGCCAGAGCCGCTGGCGCCCATGATCGCGACGAACTCCCCGCTGTCGACGTGAAGGTCGATGCCCCGAAGCGCCTGGACCTCGACCTTGCCCATGCGGTAGGTCTTGGTGACCGCCTCCAGCCTGATCATCATCCGCCGCCACCGATACGGACCCCGCCGCCGCCGAAGCGATTGCCACTGCTGGAGCCCGAGACCCGGAGCGTGGGGATGACGACCTGTGCGCCCTCGCTGAGGCCGCCCGTGATCTCGGTGAACTGGTCGCCGACGACGCCGGTCTGAATCGCGGTCTGGACCTCCTTGCCGCCGACATACACGTTCACGTAGGCCTGGCCGGCGAGCCTCGTGATCGCCAGGTTGGGCACGACGACTGCATTCGTCGCCTTGCTCACGGTCACGGTCGCGTTCGAGGTCATGCCTTGCTTGAGCGCGGCGTTGGTCTGGTTCAAAGCCACCGTGGCGTAGTAGTTGACGACCCCGCTCTGCACGGTCGCTGCGCTCGCCACCGCGACGACGTGCCCGCTGATGGTGAGGCTGGGGACGGCGTCGAAGGTGACCTGCGTGTCCTGGTTGACGGCGAGTTTGGAGGCGTCAGACTCGGCGAAAGGGATCACGACCTCCAGGCCGCTGATGTTGCCGATGACCATGAACGCGCTCGACGCGGCGCTGGTCGGCAGTGGGGCTTGCGAGCCGGGGGCCTCGGATGTCGTGCCGGAACCGGTGATCGCGACCTCCCCGACGACACCGTTGATGCTGTTGACCACCCCGTCCATCGGAGCGACGAGGGTTGTGTTGGTCACGTTCTGCTGCGCCGTCTGCACGGCGACCTGGGCGCTGGCCAGGGAGGCCTGTGCGGAGAGGATCTGATTGGGCTTGGTCTCCGTCTGTGTGTTGAGGTTGTCTTGAGCGCTCGTGACCGAGGCGGCGGCCGAGTTGATGCTGCGCTGGCCGCTGGTCTTGTCGGTCTGCTGCCTGGCGGTGTCGAGGTTGAGCTTGGCCTGGTCGGCATTGACCTGGGTCGCGTACCCGTTGACGGCCAGCTGGTCGGAGTTGACCTTGCTCTGCTCGCTGGACACGGCTGAGAAATCGGCCACGCAGGGTCCCGAATACGGGTAGGTCTGGCTGTTGCAGCCGTCGGCCTGGAACTGATTGATGGCCGTCTGGAGCGTGGCCTGGTCGGTGGTCAGGGTCTGCCTGGCCGCCTGGTAGGCGGAGTTGAAGGTCAAGGCCTGCTGGTCGGCGGTCAGCTGGTTCTGGTCGGCGGTGACCTGGTTCGCGTCCTGCGTGTTCGTCAGGTTCACCTGCGCGACGGTGTCGTTGTACTGCTGCTGTGCGTTGGCGAGGTTGTTCCGAAGCTGGGTGATCTGGGCTTGGGTCAGCGGCGTTTCCGCCGACTGCAGGTTGGCCTGGGCAAGGGCGAGGTTGGCCTGGGCGCTCGCGAGCGCGTTTTGGTAAGTGGTGGGGTCTATCTTCGCAAGCACCTGCCCGGCGGCGACATGATCGCCGACTCGGACGTCGATCTCGGTCAGCGAGCCGCCAACCTTGAAGCTGACGTTGGCCTGCTGCATCGGCACCAGGTTGCCGGTGCCGGTGACGCTGGAGGTGACGGTTCGCCGGCCGACGGTATACAGGTTGAGAGCGTTGCCGGCGCTCTTGGTGCCGACGAAAACATCGCGGTAGATGAGGCCTCCGAGCACCAGCGCAATTGCCGCGAGCGCTGCCACCACCAACCTTGTGTTCTTCAACAACCGACTCTCACCTCCATTGCCTTTGACATCACCAGTCGAGGTCTCCGAAGGACCATCCGGTTGCGGATCCGAAGCGGGTGACCGCGGCGAGCCCGAGGCCGGCGATCGCAACCCCCGCCACCGCGACGGCGCCCAGGTAAGGGATGACCGCGAGGTCGAAAACGACCAGGGCGCCGGCAACCGCGACGACCAATGGATGCACCGGTCCAAGTCGGAGCCGTCTCTGCAGAAGGCGGCCGAGCGCCAACGCTATGCATGCGATTCCGAAGAGGGCGACCGCGACCGCGATCACGATCACCAAAGGGATGACGGCGAGGAAGATCAACGTGAACCGAAGCAAGGCGCCAGCGCCGATCGCGAGCAGGAAGGCGGCGATGCCCGCCGCCAGCGCGATCTCGGGCCCGTGGCGGCCCTCGAGCCGCTCGACCGCGACGCGGGCGCGGTTGGGAAACAGCAGCAGCACGGCCAAGGCGAGTAGCACCAGCCCGGCCCCGTTGCTCAGAAAGGCGCGAAGGGCTTGGAGCGGGCTCACAGTGCCGATGCGGCCAAATGGCGACCAGAAGCTGATGCGTTCCGGAAACCTGGTCTTGACGAATCGCTCGGGATCGGGACTTGGTCGCTGGACGACGATGCCCTGGGACGGACCGATCAAGAATGTCGCATAAGGCCCGAGCGTGGGGCCGTAGAGCGCGGTGTCGGCTACCGCCAGAAGCACGCCGAGCAACGCGAGCGCCGCGACCACGATTGGCCAGCCCCAACGCCGAAGCATCGGTGGTGGGCCGGCTTGTACTGGTTGCGCGGGTTGTGCAGGTGGCTGCTGCGCGTCGTCCTGCGACGCGCCTTCACCTTCGTTCTGTTCGCTCACGCTCCGCGATGCTCACTGAAGCGCGGTGTCGCGATCTGGTCCAGCTTTGCCAGGAGAGAAAGGTGGTAGGCGGCAATGGCGGTCAGCGCGATGAATGCTCCGAGCAGCAGCACGTCGGCCACGGGGACGCTCGGGAGGGGAGCGGTGCCCGAACCCCAGAAGGCCAGGCCCTGCAGGTTGCTCCAGGCCCCCGAAGCGAGGGCAGTGAGGCCGTCAAGGCCGGAGACGTACCAGAGGATGAACGCACCGAGGAGCGCCTCCGGGACGAGCAGGGCCCAGGCGGCGCGGGACGTTTGGGATTGCGGCGCGATCGAGCTCATCACGCCGGCGACCAGGGATGCAGGCGGCGCTGGCGAGCGGAGCGCCTTCATTCGGAAAGGCAGCGACACCGCCTGCTGATGCTGGCGGCGGCAATCCGTGCACGTGACGAGGTGGTCGCGAACCGCTCGCGCGGTGTCGGGCTCGGTTTGCGCGAGATCCCCGTCGACGTATGCCTCCAGGAGGACGCGCACGCGCGCGCACGCGAGGGCTGTCATTGGGTGCCGGCCTCCTCGGATTCGGCCAGCGAGTTGCGGAGGAGAGCGCGGGCCCGATGGAGCCGCGACTTGATGGCCGGCACGGTCAGGCTCAGGCTCTGGGCGACCTGCTCGAGGGGGAGGTCGGCGTAGTAGTGAAGAAGGATCGGTAGGCGGTAAGCGGGGTCGAGCTGAGCCAGCGCGTCGATCAGCGCGGGGTCGTGGGCGGGAAAGCCTGACTCAGATCCGGTTGCCCCTTGGTCCGCGGATTGGTCGGTTGGCATCGGCACCCGCTTGCGCCGGTAGTTGATCGTGGTGTTGGCGGCGAGCTTCCAGAACCACGGCTCGAATGGACGCGCGGCGTCGTAACGGGCAAGGTTGCGATAGAGCTTGACGAAGATCTCCTGGGTGAGGTCGTGCGCCTCGTCGAGGTCTCGGAGATGCTGGTAGGCGAACCCGTAGACGCGACGCTGCATCCGGCGAACCAGCTCTTCGAAGGCATCCAGATCGCCGCCAGTTGCCTGGCGCGCGAGCTGGCCTGCGGCCAAGGCTCGGGCGTCGGGGTTCCCGGTCATCGGGAGGGTCGGGGCCGCCGCCTGCGCATGCATCTACGGTAACTACCCCTGGCGCCTGCTACCGGTTGCCGCCGGCCGAGCCCACCCACACCTTTGGCGGGCCCTCCCTTCTGATTGGCTTCCTCCCCCAAGCCTTCGCACCTTGTGGCGAGGCTAGTTCAGACGGCTGCGGCCGGCCAACCCTGGTCGTTAAGACACTCCAAACAGGGTACTTGACGCCGTATATCCGTCTTCGTATACTCCGTCTGGAGTATATGACTGAACCGGACGCAGAAACGCTCTCACCACTGGCGCTATCGATCCTCGAGCTGCTCGACGAGCGGCCAATGCACCCCTACGAGATGTCTTCAACGATGAAGATCCGCCACCAGGACGAGTTCATCCGGCTCAACTTCGGCACCCTGTACCACACGGTTGACGTGCTCGAGCGCAACGGCTGGATCGTCTCCTCTGAGCGCGAGAAGGAGGGCCGGCGGCCCGAGCGCACGATTTACAAGCTCACCGAATCAGGACGTCTGGTCTTGAGTCGAACGCTGGGCGAGCTGCTCCGCAAACCTATGCGCGAGTATCCCCATTTCGTCGCCGGCCTCATGTTCATGCATCACCTGACCGCGACCGAGGCGGCCGGCCATCTCAACGAGCGTGCCTCGTTGCTCGACGCGCAGGTCGCGAAATTCGAGCACGTGCTCGACGTGCTTCACAAGCAGGGACTCAGCCGTCTTGCCCTGATCGAAATGGAACACAAGATCGCGATGCTCGATGCGGAGCGCAAGTGGGTTCGCAAGGTGGAAAAGGAAATCATCGACGGCAAGCTGGAGTGGAAGGTCGGAATTGACGCTGCTCACACGACGTTAAGGAGGAGTCATGGCGAAGGCACGCACTAATCCCTGGTTGGTCCTGTTGGTGCTCACGATGGGATTTTTCATGATCCTGCTCGACACCACGATCGTCAACGTGGCCATACCGGCGATGAGCAGCAACACACGAGACGGACTGAACACGACGCTCGACCAGATCTTGTGGGTCTTGAACGCTTACATCCTCGTGTATGCGGTGCTGCTGATTACAGCCGGTCGCCTGGGCGATCTCTACGGGCAGCGCAACTTGTTCGCAATCGGCCTTTTCGTCTTCACGCTCGCGTCCGCGTTGTGTGGCTTTGCTCAGAACGCGAATGAGCTGATCGCTGCTCGCGTCCTGCAGGGAGTCGGAGGCGCGATCCTGACCCCGCAGACCCTTTCGATCATCACCACTCTGTTTCCGCCTGAGCGGCGTGGAGCCGCGTTCGGCATCTGGGGTGGAGTGGCCGGTCTCGCGACCATCGCCGGGCCGACACTAGGCGGCGCCATCGTCACCTACATCAACTGGCGCTGGATCTTCTTCGTCAACGTCCCCATCGGAATCGCCGCGCTGATCGCGACCTTCGCGATCATCCCCGACATTCGACCGGGTCGGCGCCATGGCTGGGACATCATTGGCGTCTTCCTCGCCACCGCGGGCCTGTTCGCCGTCGTGTTCGGACTCATCGAGGGCCAGCGCTTCAACTGGGGAGAGATCGGCTCCTACGGGATCACTATCCCCGAAGTCATCGTCGGCGGGGTTGTCCTGCTCGTTGTGTTCATAGTTTGGGAGCGCTTCCAGGCCGAGCCCCTCATGCCACTTTCGCTCTTTCGCGATCGGAACTTCGCGGTCGCCAACTGGATTGCAGCCGCCATCAGCTTTGGCATGCTGAGCCTGTTCCTGCCCATCGTCATCTACCTGCAGTCGGTGCGCGGCTTCACGGCCCTGGTCGCAGGCCTGACGTTCGCGCCGATGTCGCTGATGTCGATGGTTGTGGCGCCATTCGCCGGGCGCTTTGCCGACAAGGTAGGAGGCAAGTACATCCTGCTGACCGGCATCACGCTCTTCACGATTGGCTTCGGCCTTGTCACCTTCGTGGCCGGCCCTGACTCGACCTTTATCAACTTCCTAGGGCCGGCGATCATTGCCGGAGCAGGCATGGGCATGACCTTCGCACCAATGACGACCGTGGCCATGCGCAACATCTCGCCGCAGATGGCGGGCGCCGCGTCAGGAATTCTCAACACCACGCGCCAGCTTGGCGCTGCGATCGGCAGCGCAGTCGTTGGGGCACTGCTGCAGAACCAGCTAGCGACCACGTTGCACAACCAGGCGGTGAGCCACGCAAGCGCGCTGCCCGCGAGCTTCCGAGACCAGTTCGTTGCCGCCTTCAGCTCAGTCGCCAGCAGCGGTTTCCAGATCGGCACCGGACAGAACGGAGCCAAGCTGCCTGCGGGCCTGCCGCCGGCTGTACAGCATCAGCTCACCGTCCTGGCCCACGATGTGTTCGTCAGCGCGTACATCGACGCCATGAAGGGAACCCTCGTGGTGCCGATCGCATTTCTCGCTTTCACGGCGCTCACGACTTTGCTGATCAAGCGACGCCAGCGACCGGCGGCAGCACAGGGCGTGCCTGTCGAAGAAAAAGTAGCCGCCGCCGCGGGCTAGGCTAAACGCCGGTGACTGAACCGGTCGACGGCTGGTTGGAACGAGATGGCGTCAGCCTCCACTACGTCGAGTGGAAGCCTGACGCCGCCGTTCGGCTCGAGCCCCCAATACTTCTCCTCCACGGCTTGAGCTCGAACGCGCGCTACTGGGACCGGCTCGCTCAATTCCTCCGCGGCCGGCGAATCGTCGCCCTCGACCAGCGCGGCCATGGATTGACCGGGCGCCCACCTCACTCTCCGCCCGCCGGCAGCGGCTACGCCATGGACGAGCTGCTGCAAGATGCCACGTTCGTGATGGGCGAGCTGGGGCTGGACAAGCCCGTGGTCGTGGGGCACTCTTGGGGCGCGACCATTGCGCTCGAGCTGGTGGCGCCGCACCCGGCTGTTGCTTCTGCCCTGGTGTTCATCGACGGCCCGATTCAGAGCGCCTCCAACATGTTCAGCTGGGAAGATGCGCAGCGCTTCATGCAGCCTCCGCTGCCTCGCTTTGCCACCTTTGCCGACGCGATGGCGGAATCGGCGCGCGATTTCGACGGAGCCTGGGGTGACGACCTCGAGCCGTTCGTGCGTGAACGCGTCCTGCGGGATGGCGAGGCGTTCGTGCTGACACTGACCGCGCCGGCGCGGCTCGAGCTTCTCCGCGGCCTATACGATTCTCAGCCCGATGTGCTCTGGCCCTCGGTCGAGGTTGCCTCCGTCGCGTTGCTGGCTCGTGGCGGTCCCGACCGGGTCGCCGGTTGGAAGGAGCAGGGTGCGGCGCGCCTCGCCACGACCGCGCCCAACGTCGAGGTCCGCTGGTTCGACACCCCACACGACATCCCGCTCTTCGCGCCGGCGGAGGTGGCGGCGGAGATTGAACGAGTCAGCGCGCCGACCGCGATCAGTCCAGAGTCAGAGTCGCCCGCCAGATAGCAGTTTCAGCGCGGCGAGCAGGACCGCGGCGCCGATGAACGCGACCACGATGCTGCCAAGGAAACCAACCGTTCCGGTCATGTGGAACAGCGCATTCAACAAGAACCCGCCGATGATCGCGCCCGCCACGCCAACAACAATGTCGGCGATGCAGCCGAACCCGCGGCCGGTCACGACACGCGCCGCCACCGCGCCCGAGATGAGGCCCACGATGATCCACGCAACCCATGATCCGGGTTCGAGGTTCATGACTTCGACAACCAATCAGCGATCACAGCGAAGACCTCCTCGTTGTCCAGGTCGTTGAAGGGCTCATGGTAGCGGCCCTCCAGCAGCCTGAGCTCGCTCACCGATGCTGACAGACGGTGCAGCTCTCTACTGCCTTCGGGGTCGATGAGCACATCGTCAGTACCGGCCAAGATCAAGAACGGAGTGTCGATCTCGCCGGCGTGCTCGAAGATGCGTTTGCAGGCAGCTCTCCACTCGGAGTAGAGGCGGCTCGAAATCTTGCTGTGCACGAGGGGATCGGTGCGATACGCCTCGACAACCTCTGGAATCCGCGAGAGCACCTTCGGGTCGACCTCGTTGTCGAGGGCCAGCTTTGGAACGACCTTCGAAGTCGCCTTGGCGAGTGCAATCTTCCATCGGGGTACCGCCGCTTTCACTCGCAGCGCCGGGCTGGAGAGGATGAATCGCCTGGTTTCGGGCAGCTTGTCGGCCAGAACGGTGCTCAACAGCGTGGCGCCGCCGAAGGAATGTCCAACTGGCACCACCTCTCCGCCGGCAATGCCCTCGACGTGCGCCACGAAAGCCGCGACGTCGTCCATCCATTGGCTCCACGAGTCGACATGCCCGCGCGGGCCCGGGCTCTTGCCATGACCGCGCAGGTCGACCGCAAACGTCGCAAAACCGTGGCGAGACATCCCGAGGGCGAAGCGCTCGTAGCGTCGGGCGTGCTCACCAAGACCGTGTATGGCGGCGAAGGTGATTGCCGCCCCAGCCTTGGGCCACGCGCGGTATGAGAGCCTGGTCCCGTCTGCCGAGTCGATCGTGCCTTCGCGGGCGAGAGTGCCCTCAGCCGGCAAGGTGACCGAAGCCCCTCAGGATCTTGAGCGCTTCTTGTTCGGCCTCCAACAACGTCGGGGCGTAGGCTCGGATTCCGAACAGGGCGTATGCCCACTCCGGACTCGGGGGACTCTGCGAGTGAAGGCGAAATGTCGGTGGATAGAAAAGGATGCGTTCGCCTTGAACCTTCTTGATCACGGGGCGCTTCGCCAGGACTTCCTCCAGCGACTGGCCGTTCGGAAGCCGGCCATTGTCAAACTCGAGCCGGCGCAGCTTCGCGAGCGGATGGTCCTCGTCTTTCAACGTGGTTTTGATCCCATACTCGGCGCTCAGGTCGCGCATGAATATGGCGACGATCAGGGCGTCGGTCTCATCACCGGCCATCTTCACGAAGCCGGCCGCTGTGGTGTTTACGACATCGTCGTTCTTGAGGTGCCGGAAGTACTCCATCTCAAAAAGGCCACGCGAGTACGAGCTGGCCACCCATGGCGGCTCACAGCGCCAGGTCCGAGCTCCGGCAAGGGCCTCGAACTGGGCGTGCACCCGCTCGAGACGTTCCTCGGGAAGCCCATGCAACCTGTAGTGCAGGACTCTACGCACGCGATTTAGCCTACCTGTAATTGGCGGCGGTCGCGCCGCGTGCCGCGCCAGCCGCATCGTCTCCTCCTGCCAGGTCGGGGCCTGGACGCGCACCGTGAGCCGGTCTGCTCCGGCCGAGAGCAAGAAGTCGCCGCGCCTGGCGGCTTCGAGGAAGGCACGCTGCTCGGGGCTGAGATGGAACGCCGACTCGAGCTTGGCCGCCTCCCCTGGCCGCTGAGCACCGAGGAAGAGAAGCGCCGGGTTGGTGGCGACCACCGCTCCAGGGTCGGTGCTCAATAGATCGCCCGGATTCTGAGTCGCGAACACCAGCGACCCGTCGTACTTGCGGATCCGGCGCGCGAGGTTGACCACGAATCGGCGAATGGTCGGGTCTTCGAACAGAAGGCCCAGCTCGTCCACGATGAGCATCCGGCGGCGGTCCTTGCGCTTGATGCGCGTCCACAAGGCTTCCGCCAACAGGAAATGGACTGGGGCGATCATCTCGTCGCGGAGCTCACGCATCCCAAACACGACGATCGGAGCTTCGAGGTCGATGTTTGTCGGTGCGCTGAACATCCGACCGAGGCTGCCATGCACCCAGCGTTGGAGGATGGCGGACACCCGAGATGCCTCTGGAAGCAGCGTGGCGACATCGCGCAGCAGTGGCCGCTCGGCGTTGTCATACGCCGCTCGGACAGCGGCTTCAACTACGGCGCGCTCGGATTCATCGAGTCCGCCGCAGATGGTTCCGCAGAGGTCGACAGCATCCGCCGTGGCCGCCCCCAACCAGGACCCGTCCCCGAGATCAGAGGGCCGAAGGTCGAGGACATTGAGCGAGTGGCCAGAACCCAGGGCCAACTGCACGTCGATGCCGCCGAGGCGGCGCGCAAGGTTGCCGTACTCGTGCTCGGGGTCGATGACGTACACCTGAATGCCGCGCCCAAGCGCTCCCATGAGGAGCGTCGACAGCAGGTACGTCTTTCCCGCTCCCGAGTAGCCGAACACCCCGATGTTGGCGTTGGCGTAACGAGACTGGTCGAATGGATCGACGAGCACCGGTGCGCCGCTCGAGTGGTTGCGGCCCACGACCAGACCACCTGTCTGTTGGATGTCCGCGCCGAACCAGGGAAACAGGGTCGCGAGCGCACTTGTGTCGTGGATCCGCCTTCGGCCAAGACGGTCGGTGCAAGCGGGAACAGTCGCGAGGTGGCCGTCGAGCATCCGGAAGGTGCACGGCTGGAGCTCGCAGAGGTTGGCGCGAGCCGCGGAGCGAATTTGTTCTGAACCCTCTTCGAGAGCGTGCTTCGTGGGCGCAACCAAGGTGATGTAGACGGAGACGTGAAACGCCTTTTCCTGGCTGGAAGCCAGGCGACGCTGCAGATCTTCCGTGTTCGGCAGAGCTCCGGCCAGCATCGGATCGTTTGTCCCCGCGTTGAGCTCTTGCATTCGCGAGACCCGCATGTTGGTGAGCTGGCGCTGCAGGTAATCGACGATCCACGCCACCGGCAGGGGATCGGCATGCCAGGACAGCCGGCTCTTCAGGCCGGGAGGAATCAACCGAAAGAGCCAGCCGGGTTCGAGCTCAGTCCCTGGCATGCGCTCCACGTACCACGACCGGCTCCAGCCCTCGTGGAATGAGAAGTGGTGAGGGCGTTCTTCTCCGAACGCGAGGCGGTTCACCGGGGTCGAGGTTGCGAAGCCGATGCCCATCTCGCGCAGTGCGCCCTCGAGTCGTTTCGCATGGCCCTTTGGGGTGATGAGCGAGGTCAGCCTTCGGTGAGCCGAAGGTGAACGCGACATCTGCTCGACGAACCACAGGTCCGCGGCTCTCATGTCGTCAAAGTCGCGCGGACTTGGATGCGTGATGGTGGCGTCCACTCCCGAGCCGGGATCGGTCTCGATGAGGACCTGCATAGGACCGTCGAGGCCATCGAGCAATCGTCTGAAGCCGTTCAGCCAACGCGTTCGGTCCGCCTCTGACGCGCCATCGAAACCGAGCGGATGAGTGGCAATCTGTACGACGTCAGTGCTGCCATGCCAGAGGAGCGACGGGCCGCGTTTGGCCACCCGCAATGGGCCCAAACTCAGCTGCTTGATGTCGCTTCTCGCCGTCCTTTCGAATGGGTCCACTCGAAGTGGTAGCGCCTCGCGGTGAAAATCGCGATGTCCGACAGCCACCGGTCGGTGGCTCGGGCACGCCACCGACCCCACGCCATGATGACGCCGAGCGCGATGGCGGCGAGACATGTAACGGCGCGTACTGGTTGCGGCGACCACGGCGATGACCAGAGAGAAAAGCCGCCAAGCAGAGAAACCACAAGGTACGCGAGGCGCATCGGCGTAAGGCCGTAGATGAGCTTGTCCTCGAGGTCGACATCCAAGGGAACGCGAGCCCGCATGCATGGCACGCTAGTTGGATCGGTCGGAGGCTGGAACCCAGGCTGTTAAGTCCCTCGGAACCTTAGAATCGTTTCTCGGCTTTAAGTCACGCTCGCGTAGCTCAACTGGCAGAGCAGGGGACTCTTAATCCCAAGGTTCAGGGTTCGACTCCCTGCGCGAGCACCAACATGTAGTGTCACAGAGTCTCAGAGAGTCTCTCTGTTGTGCACGGAGTCTCAAGCGCAGGCAAGAGGTCGAAGCCCAAGCAGCGTCTGACACCTTGTTTGACACCTTGGCCGTTGAGAATGCGAGCGCCAGACCCAGCCGAACGGGCTCAATCTGATCTCAGCTGATCGACAAAATCGCATCGAAAGGGATGCGGAATCCCATGCTCACCAGAGCTGGCTCAGGAATGGACGAAAGCGGAAATCAAGCCGAACGTGCTGGCCACACAAGCTCTTGACTCTCGACCGGCCCAGAGTTGCAAGCTCATGGCGTGAGTCAATCCGGCGGGGCGGATTTGGAGTCTATAGGTAGGTTCTCCCGGCGCAGTGGCCTTCCGGTAAGTCACCTTCGCCACTATCACGAGGTTGGCCTGTTGCCGCCCGCTTACGTCGACCCTGAATCAGGGTATCGCTACTACTCCGCCGCCCAAAGCGAGGCCGCTGAAGTCATCGGCATTCTTCGGTCGATCGACATGCCCGTTCGAGACATCCAACGCGTGCTGGCTGACCCATCCGAGGCCAACGTCCGAGAGGTCTTGGCAGCGCATCGGGCTCGACTCGAAGATCGTTTGACTCAGGTCGCCGGTCGTCTGGACTCTATCGACCGAATTGTTAAGGAGGGGAGGATCTTGAAGCAGCCGCATGACGTTACCCAATACGGTTTCGTTCCAGTGCGTGTCGAGCAAGTGCAGGCCCAGACTCCCGATGCTGAACGTTGGCGCCAACTGCGGGAGAAGCAGCCGATCCTGCCAGAGCAACCGCAGGAGGTTCACGTTGTTTTGCTCGTTGCGGACAGTGGCCGCCGCGTCCCCTTGTGGGTCGGCAGTTTTGAGGGTTACGCGATGAAGCTCCAACTCGACGGTGTGAAGACTGAGCGACCTCTGACGTACGACCTGATGTTGGATGCACTCGAACGCTATGGAGTTCGCATTGCGAAAGCCGAGGTGCTACGAGTAGTCGATGGGACCTTCTTCGCCCGGCTGACAGTCGAGTCAGATGGCGGAGTCGAAGTATTCGACTGCCGGCCCAGTGATGCCCTCAATCTCGCTCTGCGCGCGGGCGCGCAGATCGCGATCGCCCAGGCGGTACTCGACGAAGCTGGCGTTGACCAAGTGCCCGATACGAGGAGCTAAACCCCGCCTTGACCAACCTTATCCGGTGAAACGCCTGGTAGAAAGGTTCTAGCGCCGGATAAAGCCCATCGCGTCGTACATCATGCGGAGAGTCGGCTCGGCCTCGGCGGCCGCGGTCTCGGCTCCGATACGGAGTAGACGCTGCAACTCAGAAGTGTCCTGTCTCAGCTCTTCGTAGCGCCTCCGAATAGGATCAATCACCGCAATCACGGCTTCGGCGACCGCCTCCTTGAACAAACCATAACCCTGGCCGCTGAACCGCTCCTCAATTGCTTCCATTGTGTCTCCGGTGGCGACCGACATGATTTCGATCAAGTTGGAAATGCCAGGTTTGTCAGGCGTGAGTCGCACTTCGCGGCCCGAGTCGGTGACGGCGGACCGGAACTTCCCGCGGATCACATCGGGCGGGTCGACCATGAGCACGGTGCCCTGCGGGGTGCCGCCGGTGGTTGACATCTTCTTGGCCGGAGCCTGTAGGTCCATGATTCGCGCGCCCACTGTCGGGTACTGGCCCCGCGGCAGCCTGAATGTCTCGCCAAAGCGCGCATTAAACCGCTCGGCCAGGTCCCGAGTAAATTCCAGGTGCTGCTGCTGATCCTCACCGATGGGAACAACGTCCGTTTGGTAAAGCAGAATGTCGGCTGCCATCAGCACCGGGTATGTGAAGAGCCCGCTGGTAATCGAGGCCTGGGACTCCGACTTGTCCTTGAACTGCGTCATACGGCGCAGTTCCCCGAAGGTCGCAACGGCGCCCAACAGCCAGGCTGCCTCGGCATGCGCGCTGACATGGCTCTGCGCGAAGACGATCGAGCGTTTTGGATCGAGCCCAGTCGCGAAGAGCATGGCCGCTAGGTCGCTGCATCGAGCTCGCAGTTCGTCAGCGTCGTAAGCGACCGTGATCGAGTGGAGGTCGACGATGCAGAAGAAGGCCTGACCCATCTGCTGTGTCGCGACGTACTGCCTGAAGCCTCCGCTGTAGTTCCCAAAATGCTTGGCGCCAGTTGGTTGAATTCCGGAGAAGACCCTCAAGGTCCGTCGATTATCGCAACGGATCGAGGGCAGAGCTAAGGCGCTGTGGGTCGAATGCGCAGACCATCTGAGATGTCGTGCTGCGCTGGACGTGCGGACCGCCCGTTTAGCCTGGCTTGGTGGCTTGGATCCAGAATCGTGCTTGACGGACTTCGATCGGACCGTCGCGATCGATGGTCTGCTGAACCTCTCGCAGCTTTCCTCGGTACCGCTCGATAGAAAAGTCCGGCACCATCCAGGCGATCGCCTTTAGGTTCCACGCAAGCGCGCCGACGTCATGGATGACCTGGACAAGCGGCGCTGAGTCGTAGGCAACCACGTGTAGACCAGCAGCTCTGAGCTGCGCGGGTAGCCAACTCGCCCACCGATCAGCAGGAGCGACTTGTCGGGGTTCAAGGCCCATAAGCCGCCAATAGTCATCGTCGTTACCCGCATCCGCCTGCTGAGTGATGAACCAGCCGCCAGGCGCCAGGATTCGCGCGACCTCAGAGACCTCGAAAGCCTCATGTCGGGAGACCGCCAGGTGGAATGCGCTATCGACGAATGGCAATGTCCGCGGCTGGCCGGTGATCGGCTTGCCAGTGTTGTCGCGGGCCGGCTCGACCTGGACCACATGCACGCCTAGTCCCACAAGGCGGTTCCTCGCTACCGCAACGTTCGGCAGCCAAGCCTCGGTAGCCACAGTCAGAGGCGGCCTGTATGCGAGGCTTGACAGCCACTCGCCACCACCGGTCCCCAGATCGAGAAGATCGACCGACTCCTTTGCGCGGACGACCACCGCTTCGGTGTAGTTCCATGGCAGCGGATGGGAATCTAGGCGGCCGCGCAGCCAGGTGAAATCCCAGCCTACAAAGGGTTGCCTCTCGGCCTCGTCGAGCAAGGCATCGATCCTGTCTGGCATCACCCTGAATCGAGATTGTCCGCCGCGCGACCAGGCTTGCGTCACGGAACGGCAGCTGGGCGGAATTGCGTCTATGTCGATCCACTTTCATCCCTGCGTCATCATCAACAGATGATCGAGGGACCTGTTCTGGTAACGGGGATCCGTGTACTTGACCTAATCTGTCCAGTCCCTCTCGGCGGGTCGCTTGCGATCCGCGGTGACCCAGGAAGCGGCGTTGTGGCAGTTGCGATGGAGACGATGAGGAATCTGTGTCAGCGATACGAGGCGAAAGCAATTTGCCGCGTTACTACTAGCGAACCATTCAGCGAATCGAACGTCCGCGGCTGGGTGGAAAAGCTCCGCGTCGGCAGTTTCATCAAAGAGATCGTTCCTGGCAATCGAGCCGAAATCTCGATAGCCAAACCCACTGGGGTTGTTGCCAGTTTGCGTCCATTCGCCCAGAGCGGCGAGGACACCGATGCCTGGGTAGTACTTCGCCGCGATTTGTTCGAAGCTGGGCGATTGCCGGCGGTCGACCTAAACGAAAGCCGCTCAAGACTCGCGGATGATGACCCTGATAGGCTGGCTCAACGGGTGAAGGCAGAGGTCGCTGGCGGAAATGCCGCACTAACGAAGTATCTTTCGCAGCCCTTTTTCGTCGCTGAGCCGTGGACCTCGAGGCCCGGAGAAGTCACGGACCGCCAGGAAACACTTGAGCATGTCCAGAGACTGATGGCCGGCAACTGACCCACGCGGAGCGCGTGCCAAATTGCTTTGAGGCTAGTGAGCCGGTTGGGGGCGCGAGTCACGTGAGACTAGGCCACGCTAGCCGCCTTGTCGTGCCGAAAGCGCCACTGCTCGCGCGGCGGCCTCGCCGAGCAGCTGTGCGATTACCGGCGGGATGCGTTGTCCTGGACTCAGCGGCATGGGTTCTTTAAGGCTATGCGTGCAAATGGGTGAAAGCCGAGTGCGCATGCGCGCAGGATGACACCTTATTTGACACCTCGACCGTAAGACTCCCTGATCTTCCCTGAGACTCCCTGAGACGATTGCGTCATAAGTCCGAGTTCGATTGAGACGCTCTGATCCTCCCTGAGACTCCCTGACACTCGGTGTCGAGAGACTCTTAATCCCAAGGTTCAGGGTTCGACTCCCTGCGCGAGCACCACCAGAGTGTGTAAGTTCGGCTGATAGGTCCCAAAAGACCTTCGCCTGATGCGTCACACACCTTCGGTTGATGTGTCGCAGTTACTTCGGCTGATTTGTCACTCTCCCGCGCATGAGGGAGATGAGCGTGACTGAGCAGAGGTACAAGGTGGTCGTAGCGGTAATTCACGACGGTCTGACGGTGGGCGAGGTGGCCAGGGATTGGGACGTCTCTCGGCCGATAATGCACCGTTGGCTGGCGCGCTACGAAGGCGACGGACTGGAAGGCCTGAATAATCGGTCGCACCGGCCGGCTCACTGCCCACACCAAACCTCGCCTGCTGTCGAAGCCATGGTGCTCGAGATGCGCCGGGCAAAGCCGTATTGGGGAGCGAGTAGACATCTAGCCAGATAAGAGCCTTTGTCTTCTCTTCGCTCTTGGGCCACGTCGAGACTTGGTCGCGGATGTCGCCGAGCTTGTTCACAGCCCCAACAACAAGCACGTGGTCGGGACCCACCGACATTCTGTTGTCCGTAACGCGGATACCGCGACTGAAGGAGCATTCGATCAAGTCAGCGCCCGAGAAGGGCGTGCAGCACTGAGGCCCAATTGAGAGGACTCATAACGCAGGGTGGGCTCAGACCGTTTAGCCATCAAGCGTGCGCAAGCAGGCAGTTGCTGGCATTTTGCTCATTCCGGCGCTCGTCATCGCCGTCGTGGCGGTGTCGGCGGTCGGAACGGCGCTCGATGATCAGGTTGGAGAGACCAATGCTCTCGACCCCATCGTCGACTTCTATGAGAGTCCGAACGACACCCCGCAGCTCTTCTGCAGCTTGCCTGATCCGAGCCCATGGCCCGACGCCAGCGCCACGAGCCTCGTTCTACAGGATTGCGCCGCTGGAAAGACGTTCACCATCGCACGCGGCAAGACGATTGCCCTCGATCTCACGACCTACGGGCTTACGGGATTCGCGATTCACGATCTCACCGTCTCTGATTCGTCGATTCTGCAAACCGTCACCGCTCCAAGAACCGTCTCGACTTTTGGCGATTACTACGCTGTCTACCGGGGGGTTCGCAGCGGACGCGTGGACATAAACGCCCTGTGGAGCTACTGCTTCAACGGCTGCCGTGACAGCATGCGGTGGGAGGCCACCGTCCAGGTCACGTGAAAGGCGTCGCATTGGGGTGTTGGCTCTTCAACGAGATCTGATTGAACATGTGCGCGTGCTCACCTGGCTCACAGTAGTCGCCTGGATCTCCATCGGCATCGCTGTGATTGCTTGCGACGTGATCCTCTTCGACTCTTCATGCGCGGTCATGCCCACCGCTGGCCGCAATATGCGTCGGTCGCTGTGCTCGGGTGCGGGTCCGTGGTGTGCTTCTTCGCTGGCTCCGACGAGTGGACGGAGCAATACACAGAAGGCGTCGCCTCAGTGCACGCACGTTTTGCGATTGAGCTCTGCGCTATCGGAGCGCTCGACCTCCTAGCGTCCATCGTCTTACTTGTTCGCCGATGGGGCTGGGGGTGGTGGCTTGTGATCGGTTTGCAGGTGGGGGTTTTCGTGTTGGCGCAGATCGAGGCACAGCTCATATATCCGTATTCCCCGGGCTGGTCTGTCTTCAGCCGTATCCCTCTGCTGACCCTGTTTCTGCTGTTCGCGGTCCGATTAGCGGAGGCCATGCCGAAGCGCCCAGTTGAGCGCAATGTGACACCTTAATTGACACCTTCACGTAGAGACTCCCTGACACTGGCAGACACTCCCTGACACTGGTGCGTCATAAGGGCAGGCTTGTTTGGCACTCGCTGACACTGCGTGCCCGCAGCCTCTTAATCCCAAGGTTCAGGGTTCGACTCCCTGCGCGAGCACCAGTACATCGTGTAAGGGTTCTGGCACGCCCTAGACGCACCCACCAAGCGGAACCCCGGGAAAGTCACTCATCTTCTGTAATCCTCTAGTTCTGGTGTACAGGAAGATGCCAGCACCATCACCGGACTGTGCGCCACCTATCCAAGTGCCATATCGATCAGAGAAGGCACCTGAGAGTCCACCGGATGCGACTCCGAAAACCTCCTCACCTTTCATTGGCTGAGTCACGCGCCAAACCGTTTCGGAGTTCGAACGCTGTGCGGTCACGAGTGCACTTCCGTCGGATCCTATGGCCAGCAAACGAAGATCAACCCCTGGCTGCATCAACCAAGTTGTCACTGTTCCGTCCACGTCAACGCGCACTAATCGATCCATTGAAGACGTCGTTGTGGTTACGCCTCCCCACGCGGCTCCTCCAGCTATCGACCAGTAGGAGGATAGGTCACTAATCTTGCGAAGAGAACCTGTTCGCTCGTCTAGTGTCCAGAGGCTTGAGCCTCCGGCACCACACTCAAAACAAATCGGCGTCAAGAAGATGATGGGCGGCGCGTATCCCACTGTATCGAGAAACGATGTGCCGGACTCGTACACGACACGGTCAGATCCGTTTCTAAGATTGACTACGTGAACGGCAAGAGAAATGGGCGGCCCACTCGGTCCGTTCGGATTCGTCGGGCCATATTTCGCGGACTCATAGACATAGCTCAGACCGTCGGGAGCCAGCAGGTGAAGGTCGATGGAGTGCCACGAATCACCCATTGGCTTGGGGAGCCAGCCGTCGATTGCAGCGTCATAGACAGGCCGGCCAGCACCGGCTGCAGCAGCTCTCGGGTCGGGAGTGAATTGCCCGCCCGGAATGGTCACGAATCCACCGGCCGCCGGGTTATCACCCCTCGCAAGGTCAATTGCGCTCATCGCGGGCAGCTTGCAAGCGAGCGCCTTTGTCGGTGAAGCGGTCGGGCTCGATTCTGCGATAGTGCTTGGCGCGCCTCCCAGACTGCAGCTACTCGCCAGAATCAGCGCAAGAACGACCATAGCGCGAGGTGTTGTGTGCATCGCCTCGCGACCTTAACGGCACGAAGTGGTTGTCGGTTACAAGAACGTCTATGAGCTCAATGCGTGCGATGGGGACCGAAGGCTGCCAGTCGGGCAACACCTCAATTGACACCTTCACGCAGACACTGTCTGACATTCCCGGACACTGTGTGCCCGCAGCCTCTTAATCCCAAGGTTCAGGGTTCGGCTCCCTGCGCGAGCACCACTATGTCTGCGTCCTGAACTGGACTTGTTTCACGCGGGTCTGAATGCAACATAGTCTGGCGACGCCACCCGGGCTACTGACATGAATCCAGACGTCATGGTTGCCGCTCACAACAACGCGGAGTGGTGCGACATCGTTTGCCGCACACACGGGATTACTGCCGCCTTCTACCCGCATGTCTGGGCAAGCCCAAAGCGAACCCCACCGTTCTACCCAGATGCTGTGACGCTGGATGTGGCTGCACGGGCCGAAGACATTCTTGAACTCGTCGACACTTCCACCGGCTGTTCGGTGAAAGACAGCTTCGCTGGTTTGGATCTGTCGTCTGCTGGATTTCGCATTCTCTTTGAGGGCGAATGGATCCACCTAGCGCAACACAGGTCAGCACCGGCGCACGCGACCACTCTCCAGTGGCGCCGGGTTGGCGACGTTGCCGGTCTACGAGATTGGGAGGCGGCCTGGAGGGGCGAACTTGTGTCGAGCCAAATATTCAGGCCGGCTCTGCTGGATCAGCCCACTGTGGTGATTCTCGGCGGCTATCGACGGGGTCGCATCATGGCCGGAGCCATTGTCAACCGCAGCCGAGCGGCTATAGGTGTCTCGAATCTATTCACGACGACTGTTGGCGACCTAGGCGACGCTTGGTCAGGCTGCATTGCGACCGTCGGCAGAGCCTTCCCGAAACTGCCCATCGTCGGGTACGAGTCGGGGGATGCCATCATTGCTCCCCACAAGCTCGGTTTCAAGTCGATAGGGCGCCTACGTATTTGGAGCAAGGAAGACGGCGGAGGAGGCGGTCGCGCGAAGACGACTAGCTCTTGACACCTCAGATGTCACAGAGTGTCAGGGAGCGTCAGAGAGTGCATGGCTTGAAGCCTCACCACCACTTCTCTTCGAGTGCACGTTCGGTGCCCCCGGTCTCGTCGAGCGAATCGAGCTCCTCCATGGCGCTCCAGGTGCGGCATTGGAGCTATACGATCCAGCGCACCTGGGCTCTTGAGCTTGGTGTTCTTCGGCTTAAGCGCCGCGACTCGTGTTCGCCGCGATTCTTGTCTTCAATCGAATTCTCATGTACCTGTGGGGCAGTAAGGAGTTGGTGAAATTGAGTCGAAAATCTGCAGTCGTTCTGCCGGCATGGGAGCGGACCGCGCTGGGAGTCGCGGCCGCGGCCTATGTCCTGGCTTGGATCATCGGGCTGGGAATCGGCTTCAGCTTTCCGTCACCAGACGCGTCCGGCAACGAGTGGGTGAACTATCTCCAATCCCACCAGTCCCTCGCCGTCTTGCAGGAGTATCTGATTCACGGTATCGCCGCGATCGCCCTGATCATTTTTGCGGCGGCGGTGTACACGATCCTTCGTGGGGGCGGCGCCCTTGGAGCTCTCCCGGCCGTCGCGTTTGGCGGGGCGATCGCCGCTGCCAGCGTCTCGCTCACCCAGGCGACCGTGGGTCAGGTTCTGGCGAGCAAGGCTGCACCGACAGGCGATGCATCGCTGGTTACGTCCCTCGTGGGTCTGGACATCCAGGCCGATACCTACAAGCTGCTCGGCTTGATTCTGCTCGTCGTCTGCGCGTCGGTTGCACTCGCAGGCATTCGAGCTGTGCCAAGGTGGGTCATGTGGGGCGGGATCGTTGTTGGAGTCCTTCTCCTGCTCGGCAGCTGGAGCTCCCCAGTCAACTTCGCTCCATTGGGTTTGGCCCTGGACCTCTCACTTCTAGGGTTGCTGGCATGGGTCGGGGTGGTCGCCTTTTTCTTGATGAGGTCCAAGTCACTGATGGGAGGCGCCTGACGTCGCACAGCGAATCAACTTGTTTCACGCGCGAACCTCAATGACCAGAGAGCTGAGTCACTTCACGTGCTTCAGTTCCGCGTGGCGGTTGCATACAGCGGGCGCCCGGTGGGACGGTAGACCTGGATCGTTACGCCCTTGGGGGTGGCTCGCGAGTCGACCAGCTCAAGCGCTATGTCCGGGCCGGTGGCGGGGAATAGCCGCGTGCCCTGGCCGACGACCACGGGGAAGACGAACAGGGTGATCTCGTCGACAAGTTGGTTGTCGAGCAGCCAGCGGATCAGAGCGCCGCTGCCCTGCACCTGGAGCTCGCGTCCCGGCTTGGCTTTCAGCTCGCCGACTGCGGCCGCGACGTCACCGGAGAGGACGATCGTATTCGGCCACCGCGGGTCGGTGAGCGTGGTCGATGCGACGTACTTGGGCTTCGTGTTCAAGGCCGTCCAGATCGGGCTGTCGCCCGGATCGTCCCACGTTCCCCAGGACCCAGCGAAGATCTCGTAGGTCCGGCGCCCCAACAAGAACGCGTCGGCGCGCTGGAAGATCTCGTTCATTACCGTCCCGGCTTCGTTGTCGAAGTGGGCCCATCCGCCGCGCTCGAATACGCCGCGCTCGTCCTCGTCTGGCCCGCCGGGCCCCTGCATCACTCCGTCAACGGAGACCTGCGTGGTGGTCGTCAGTTTCATGGTCGCAGCTCCCTTCCCGCTGAGTTTGTCGTTGGTTGGTTGGTTGAAGTGGTCACAACGGCTCTCCTCTGGATCTGTCGCTGGATCATTTCTTCGGCGAGGATGGCATCGATCTGGCTGACGGCCTGGCTCAGTCCCTCGTCCGTGCCATTGGCCAGGGCCTGCTCCATGGCCTCGGTGCTGGTGAACACGCTCTCGATCGACATGCGCGTGTGTCCCGGGGCGACCTCCTCGATGTCGACGCGGATCGTGCTTTCCGGGTTGGGCGTGCCGTCAGCGTTGGCACAGGCGTCGCGCAAGAGAATGCGACGGGGCGGCTCGACCTCGAGGACGTCCCAGTAGCCGTGCGGCTGGTCGCCCGCGGGCCCGGTCATGTGGTACTCGACGCGACTGCCGGGCGCCAGATCGTGTTTGGTGAAGGTGGCAGGGTAGGTCGGCGGCCCCCACCAGCGCTCGAGCTGGCGCGGATCCGCCCACGGCTGCCAAACGCGCTCGACCGATGCATCGAATTCGGCCACAACGGTCAGGGTGAGCCGCTGGGGATCCTTGCGGACAGCGGTGACGGTCATCGTTTGCTCTCCTTTGTCTCCAAGATGTCGATGGCGCCGGCCGTCTCGGCGATGAGTTCGTTCATGCGGTCGATCCGAGCCCGCCACAGCCCCTCGTACTGCTCGAGCAGGCGGCGCGCGACGAGCAGCGCCTCGAGGTTGGTGCGGACGACCTTGCGGCGGCCGATGCGCTGCTTCGTGATCAGGCCTGCGCGTTCGAGAACCGCGACGTGCTTCTGGATCGCCGCGAAGCTCATCGGGTAATGGCCGGCCAGCTCGAGGACGCCCTCTTCGGCGCTGATCGCGCGACGGACGATGTCGCGGCGTGTGTGGTCCGCGAGGGCGGCGAACACGCGGTCGATCCCCGACGGCGCGATCTGCACTGATACAACCATACGGTTGTATCAGCTTGGTGTCAAGCCACGCCGTACCGGCGCCTTTGTTCTGGCATCCCTAAACCAATGAGACGTTCCGGATCAAGTCCGCGATCGAACAGCCGCCTCGATCTCATCCAGGTGCTCGCCCCGGTGGTTGGCGCGCACAGGGTTGAGCGGGCTGGTCTCATCCAGGCCCGCAAGAATTGCATCCGACAGGGAGGCCACGAGCTCGTCGGTCTCTTCGGCAATGCGTACCGCCAGCTCGGCCAGAGCGCGTGGAGCAATCGCGTGGATCAGAGGACGCGTGGAGTCGTTGATCCAGTCCACGTCCTCGGGCTCGCTCTCGGACGCCGTGAAAGGCTCGCGATGCTGGAGCTTGCCGGCAAGGTAGAGCGCGCGGCCGTCCCAGAACGCGATGTGGCCCAGCACTCCGGCCACGCTCCAGTACTCGTTGACCATGGCGGCGAGCTGCCGGTCGCTTAAACGCGAAACCAGCCCCCGCATCCGCGCGAGCTCGCGCTCGTTCGCCGCCACGAAGGAGCGATCCACGACGATCAGACTAAACCGCAGCTTGCCTGGCTCGTGACCTGGCGACGTTAGGCTCCGGCCAGTCGGCAGAACATCGTTATCGGCTAGCCCTCAATAGCGCGGCTGCTCCTTTGAAGCTGCCGTCCCAGACACTGGTCGCGACACGGAGAGCCAGTTTCGCTGCCGCTTTTAGTGCCCTGGTCAACCATGTGCGGACCTCCGGTTTCCGCGGCAATGCTTCGCGTAGTGCCGCCCGCTCCGCTTCTGCACGTAGGTCGGCCTGCTTGAAGGTGACCAGCTTCTCGGCGATGAATGGGTCCACGGCTTTTCCTCCCCTGGCTTCGGTGCTTGATCCCACCGTATGGGGCGCGTTGGCCGCCGGCATCCGGGAAGCCACGTGGTCTCGGTACTGAGTCGAGTTCGGACCTTGAAAAGACCGGTCCAAACCAGCGGGCGACGTTCACCATTGGATCGTGATCGGAGCTCCCCCAACCTCTTTCATAGGGCGCGTTTCAGAGCTGGAACTCCTGTGCGAACTGATGGAGCGGACCCGCCTTCTCACGATCATGGGCACTGCAGGTAGCGGCAAGACCCGCCTCGCCTACGAGGCTGCCAAGCAGCTGGCTGCGAGATATCCGGGTGGCGTTTTCACGTGCGAGCTGGCGCCGCTCTCCAACGCCGAGCGTCTTGCGGCGACGATCGCCGCTGCCTTCGAGATCGGCACTGACCCAGGCGACCGCCTCGCGGAGGTTGTGGCACAACAGGTCGGCCCGGGGCCCGCACTACTTGTGCTCGATAACTGCGAGCATCTGCGCGCTGCCGTCGCCAACATGATCGTCCGACTTCTGGCGAGCGCCCGCGGTTTGTCGATTCTCGCCACCAGCCGCGAACGCATGAAGGTGGCGGGCGAGACCGCCTGGCCAATCCCGCCAATGTCCCTTCCGCTGGAATCGTCCGGGCTTGAGGGCTCGGACGCGGCGCAGCTGCTTGTCGAACGTGTGCGCGCGATTGAACCCAGCTATGCGTTGTCCGCCGAAGCGACCCGGGCCGTGGCGCAGATCTGTAATCGGCTCGAGGGTTTGCCGTTAGCCATCGAGCTGGCCGCCAGCCGGTTGGTGGTCGTGCCGCCGGCCCAGTTGATGACGATGCTGGATGACGCTCTCGCGCTGCTCGCCGGTGGCGAAAGCGTGCCTCGGCAGCGAACCCTTCGCGCGGCACTGGATTGGAGCTACGACCTGCTGACCGAGGAGGATCGGTCAACCTTCCGCCGGCTCTCGGTGTTCGCCGGCCCATTTAGCCTGTCGGCCGCGGCTGCCGTGCTGGAGATGAACGACAGCGCCGCGTTGGACCGGCTGGCGGCGCTGCGCGATTGCTCGCTCTTGGCCGCCGATACGAGGAGCGCAGTTGCGAGCTTCCGGCTGTTAGAACCGGTCCGCCAGTATGCCGATGACCGGCTTCGGGGGGGCGTTGACGAAAGCACCGCGCGCCGACTCCATGCCAACTGGATCCTTGGGTCGACCGAGGAAATTGGCGCACATGCCCTTGGTCTTGGACAACTGGCGGCGGTGCGCACGTTCAAGGAGTTGTTGCCGGATTTTCGCCGCGCGTTCGGCTGGTCGCTGGCCGAGGAGCCGGCTTGGGCGGCCCGAATGGCGGCGGCCAGCGAGTTCTTGTGGGATATGACGGGCCAGCTAGCTGAGGGTGACCTTATCCTCCAAGCCGCACTCGAAGCGGATCCAACCGACAGGGAGCTGGCGCGGATCTACACCGGTTTAGCAGTGCTGGCTGGTCGGCGGAGTGATCCGAAGCTGCTGCACTACGCGGAGCTGGCAGTAGCGAGCGCTCGGTCCGCAGCGGCGGATATGGAGCTCGGTTACGCACTCTTCATGCTCGGCTACGCGCTGCGAGAACAGAGCCCGGATATGTCGAGCGCAGCCTACGATGAGGCTTCAGAGGTAGCGGCACGGACCGGCGACCGCCTGCTCGGGGCGTGGGTTGCAGCGATACGAACGCTTGGCGTGGTCGCTACAGGCGGAGTTGTTGAAGCTCGGCATGCCCATGAGGCGCAAATTCCCGTCGTGCTTGAAATCGGTGACATTCACAGCACGACTATCGCATTAGCCAACCTCGCGCGAATCTGCACTATCCAGGGCGACAACGGTGGAGCTCGGCGCGCGCTGCGAACTCACCTGCGCCTGCTCGCGCAGCATCAGAACTGGGCGGTGAGCGCACCGGTGTTGATCACAACCTCGACGTTGGCAGCACGGTCGGGTCGAATACGCGAGTCCGCCCAACTAGCCGGCGCTTACTGGCGCCTCTGCGCGCTTTTTGATCGGAAGCCCGTACCAACCGAGCCTGAGCTGGAAATGGTGCGAGCCCGCCTTCCCTCAGCCGACTACGAGGCAGCGATCACTAAGGGCGCTTCGCTGCAATTTACTGAGATGTTCGCGCTGGCGAAGCATGAAGCCGAGAGGTCCGATCCGACAGACTACGGCCAGCTTACGAACCGGGAACTGGAGGTGGCGAAGCTGGTGGCGCGAGGCCTATCGAACAAAGAGCTGGCAGCGCGGATTCGGCGTTCGGAACGAACAGTCGAGAGCCACGTCCAACATGCACTCAGGAAGCTGAACATGAGCTCGCGGACTCAACTCGGGGCCTGGGCGCAGAAGCACGGACTTCTGGACTGAGACCATAAGGTTCAGGGTTCGACCCCCTGCGTTCACTACCCCACTTCGTCGACTGAACTGCCGATCGATCGCACCCCTTGCGGTGTTTCGATATGTGCCACCAGGTACGGCCGCATGCCGGTGGCCAATTGGCGGATTACAAATTCGGGGCGAATCTCGAGACGATCAAGCTCACACCTACGATGGGCGGTCATGGCCCAAAGAAGTCGCGCGAAGCGATGCGAAAGACGGCTGTCTCCATAACGATTATCCCACTGGCAAGGGGGCTTGCCACAAGCCCTGCCCGCCGTGCGAGACTGCGCTTTCGACAGCCCAATTCTGCGTGTGAGACGAAGGAGGTACGGCCTCGCCTAACGACCGCCGTCCCTTAGCCGACTACTACTTCGTGCTCGGCGTCCCGCCTGACGCAACGGAAACGGAGTTGCACGCCGCCTGGCGTCGGCAGCTCAAGTACTGGCATCCTGACCGCGGCAACCATCCGGACGCGCTCGAGCACGCGAAGTTGATCAACCTGGCGCACGACGTTCTGACCAACAGCACCAAGCGCGCGGCATACGACCGACAGAGGGCAGCCGTTGGCTGGCGGCCATCCGCGTCTGCCCCGTCATACGCCCGCCCGGTCCAATGGAAGACGGTGAGCCGCGAGGGCCCGCCCCGCGCGCCGAAAGGATTCGACCGGCACGGTTTCGTCGCGCGCCTGGAGGAGATGATGAACCGGGGACGGCTGATGATTGAGAAGCGCAAAGACCTCGCATCGGCGTCGAAATGGGAGGCGCAGACACAGGCCTTGCTGCGAGATGAGCTGGGCGACCATGCATACACGAAGCGTTTCGAAGCGGCACTGAGCCAGCCCCGACCCGAAGGTCTGGTGGCGGCATACGGCGTACTGTGGGCCGCGTATGAGGATGCGCTGAAGGGCGATCTGAAGCCGGCGGCGAAGGAAAGGCGCCCGTCCTGACTGGGTTTCCGGATGGTCTACGTCGCGTTTCTGAGGGGCGTCAACGTGGGAGGGAAGGCCATCGTCTCGATGGCGGCTATCAAGAAGGCCCTCATCGACCTCGGCCTGTCAGACGTGCGGACCTATATCAACTCGGGCAACGTCATCTTTTCGACCCGGGCGTCGGTCACCCTGAAGCTCGGAGCCAGGATCGAGAAAGCGCTCGAGGAGCGCACCGGCATCCCGATCAAGGTGCTGGTCATGGATCACAAGGACCTGAAGAAGCTGGTCCACGCTATCCCACGCAACTGGGTCGACGACAAGACGATGCGCACCTACGTCCTTCTGTTGTGGAAGGAGCTGAACGACCGCAAGATCCTGGAGCGCCTGCCGGTCAGGCCGGGGGTCGACAACGTCCGGTACGCGCCTGGCGCTGTGATCTGGCAGGTAGACCGCAAGGACATTGCGAAGAGCCGCATGAGCAGGATCATCGGCACGCCGTACTACAAGCAGATCACCATCCGCAGCGCGAACACGATGCGCAAGCTCAATGAGCTAACCGCCGAAGCACTTGACACTGGCTGACGCTTCTGCGTAATGACGGCACCGTCACCGGCGAGCGATACGCCGCCTGCTACCGCCTCGCTACGAAGATCACGTTGGCGTCGTCGCCTGTCGCCGGCTTGCCCGTGTAGTCACCCTCGATCTTGACGTCGTGGAAGCCCGCGTCCGTGAGCATCAACACGATTTCCTGCGCGAAGTACACGCACGCCCTGAGCATGTACGACTCTTCCTTCACGACCGCACCCTCCCGCCACAACCGCGCCCGCATCGCCAGCACCAGCTGCTGCTCCAATGGGTCAAACTCCGCGACCCTGCTGAGGAGCTCGATCTCGTCTCCGCCGGCGCTGCGGCGGCGGTTGCCCGCCTCAGGCCACGGCGGCGGATACCCGGCACGATGCCCCGGCAGCCAGTCCGCCCATCCTTCCTCGCCGTCATACGGCAGCTGATGGATGATCAGAAGCGCGCCGCCAGGCTCGAGATGTTGATGAACCCGACCCAACGCCTCGCGGTCGTGGTCTCGGCGACCGCCGAGGCCGAACACACCGCACATATAGGCGGTGCGGTACCTCCGGTCGAGGCTCAGCTCGTGCAGGGCCTGCACCGAAAGCTGCGCCGTCCGAGATTTCGGCAGCTGCGCCCGCGCCGCCGCGATCATGTCGGCCGATATGTCGACGCCATCGATGTCGAACCCATCGGCCGAGAGTGGCATGAGGAATCGGCCTGTCCCACACCCGAGGTCGACCACCGGCTCACCAAACTTTCGGATGGCGGATCTGTAGTAGTCGAGCTGGTGCGGTTCGGCCCTATTGAACTCAGCCCACCATCGCGCGATTAGTCCGTAGTGCCACGTCCCCGACTGCTCGTCCACGCGCCGAAAGATAGATCAGACTTGGCCGAGAGGCTGCTTCATACCCCAGCCACAGAGTAGGCCCTCGCGCGGCTCGTAGCCAACATTCTATGAGAGGCGGTTCATCTGGTCACCGCATAGCAGGGCCGCAACAGGTCGGCGGCCACGGGCCGCCTCATCAATTTCTTGCCTCAGCTGATGCCTGACACCTATTTCGATTGATGGTCGGCCGGCTGGTCGTTAGCCCCTCAGCGCGAATTCGATGGCGCGTTCTCGGGGCAGCGCACGCCCTTGCGCCAAGCAGGCGGCGGAGCGCCTCGGCCCCAACTCTCGACGACTCTTCTCCAACCAGCGTTCAACCGTTGGCCTCGTCAAGCGCAATGGGACTGCACCCGTCGCCGCGGCGAGAGACTCCGACGCGCCGGCGAGTTGCAGGGCTCGAACTGGCTGCAACTGTGCGGCGGCCAAGGTGGCGAAGTACATAAGCATGGTAGCCACGGGGATGCTCTCGTCGAGAGCCTCTGCAATGGCTAAAGCTCGCTCCAGATGGGAGCGAGCCGCCTTGACGTTCCCGCTCTCGATGGCGTTTAGGCCGAGATAGCCGAGACCCCAATTCATCCGCCGCTGGTCGCCAGTCACCTCGAAAATTGCGACGCTCTGCTCCAAGTACTCGCGCGCGCGGTCATGGTCTCCTCCCTTCATCGCCAAACGCCCGAGGTGTCTTAAGACATGCGCCTCTGAGATCGAGTTCTGCCCCTCTCTGGCGATTGCAAGGGCGCTGTCGAAATACTCGCGAGCCTCTTCGTGTTCTCCCTGCCACTCCAAACTCTGCGCAACCGCGGCAAGCGCGCCGCCAATCCCATTTCGGTCACCCAGTTCGCGATATAGCTCCAAACACTCGTGCCAACGTGCAGACGCGCCCGAGGGGTCGTTTCGCCAGTATGCGAACTGTCCGCTGTGTGCGAGTCCTCGAGCCCTGAGATCATTTCGGTCGGAATAGTCGGAAAGGGCCTTGTTGAGCCAGTCGCCTCCCTCTTGTACCAGGCCGTGGGTGTACCAGAAATAGGTGAGGGCACTGCTCAGTCGCAGATTCGCTTCAGGTTCCCGAACATTGCTCCATTGAAGGGCCGACCTCAAATTGCCTATGTCCCAGGCAAGGCGCTGGTGCCAAGCCTGCTGCTCCCGGCCTTCGAGATTCGGCGCCGCTTGTTCGGCAAGCCACACGAAGAACTGGCAGTGGCGCCGATTGACGCCCTCCAGCTCGCCACTTTCGGCTAGACGATCCTGTGCGTACTGCTGCAGGGTCTCCAGCATTCTGAAGCGGATCGGCCCAGATGCGTCGCCGGATGTGATCACGAGCGATTTTTCCACAAGGCTGCCGAGCAAGCCGGTGATCATATTCACCTTGAGATCGCCGCCTGCGCAGACTTGCTCGACCGCATCGACGCTAAAGCCGCCGGCGAACACCGATAAACGGCGGAAAAGACTTCGCTCCTGGTCGCTAAGCAAGTTGTGACTCCAATCGAGCGCAGACTGCAGGGTCCGATGCCGGGCCGGTCCAGTACGGCTGCCACCGGTAAGGAGTTCGAATCGGTCCTGCATCCGATTCAGGATTTGGCCCGGTGACATGGAGCCCATGCGCGCCGCTGCCAGTTCGATGGCGAGCGGGATCCCGTCGAGGCGACGACAAAGCTCTGCAACCGGCGAAGCGTTCTCGAGGTTCATCTCGAAGCCCGGTGCAACCAGCTGAGCACGATCTAGGAATAGGTTGACTGCTTCGCACCGAGCAAGGTCATCAACCTCGATCGGCGCAGCCGGATCCGGGACAGCCAGTGGCGCAACTCGCCAGACTGTCTCGCCACTTACGCGAAGAGCCTCCCGGCTCGTGGCCAGAACTCTGATCCCTGGGCAGGTCCGCAGGATCGCTTCTACGAGAGCGGCACAATCGTCGATCACGTGCTCGCAGTTGTCGACGACCAATAAGAGACGGCGAGTGCGCAGGTGTTCTGTGAGGGTCCGACCCAGAGGCTGGCGCGGCCGCTCATGAACTCCAAACGTCGAACCAAACACCCTGGGAACGAGGTGGCCGTCGCTGATGGGGGTCAGGTCCACAAGCCACGCCCCATCCGGATACGCATCTAATGTCCGCGTCGCCACCTCGAGCGCCAAGCGTGTCTTGCCGGCGCCCCCAACGGCAATAAGGGTCACGAGGCGCTTCGAGGCCATCAGCCGCTCAATCTCAAACAGCTCGCTACCGCGACCGACAAACGTCGTCAGCTGGAGGGGGAGATTGCGTCGATGCCGGTCAGACGAGTCTCCCGTCGTGCCGACCGCCTGTTCTTGAGCGACCCATGCAGCCAGCTGCGACCGAGAGTTGAAACCCAGCTTGTTGAAGATCTGTTTGACGTGCCACTCCGCCGTTCGGCGGCCAATGAAGAGCCGTTCCGCTATTTCGCGGTCAGTTAACCCATCGCGCACGAGGACTGCGACCTGCTGCTCTCGCGAGGTAAGTCCCTGATCGAGGCTCTTGCCCATGCGCCAAACCCGAGGTCAGTTTAGGCGCCAAACAACCAGTACCAAACCCCGTAGTCCTCAGGGTGAACCCAAACGCCACCACTCCTACTGTGTCGATTGGCTTCGTGGTCCTCAACGAAGGGCTGAAGCAATCAGGAGGAAAACTAACGATGGAAGCAAGAACGACATTTGGCGGAGCGAGGATTTCAAAGAGTGCGGTGTTGGTGTTCGTGGCTCTTGTCGCGACGTTTGCTTTCGGTGGAGCGAGCGGCTACATCGTCCGAGCGTTGAGCTTGCCGATCGCATCTACCACCCAGCCTTTTCGCGCCGACCGGTCGACGGGACCATGTCCGTCCGGCAGCCACGTTGTTGTCTCGTATGTCGGACAGACCTGGGCCTGCATGAGCGACGTATCGCGGGTTGGCGGGCCAGGTGGTCAGATTGGAGACGCTCCGTAGGCGCCTTGACACACTCCTTCGAATGAGGAAGGTAGGCCTGGCGCACGCGGCCGAAACGCATCACCGTTTGGCCGCTCCAACCTGTCAGCCCGGCGAGAGTTTGATCGTCGTCGAACGCGCCTCCCGAGTCAGCACGCTGTTCAGGATGCCTCCGGCGTATCGGCGGTATTTCGCCCGGTAGGCAGCATCGATTTCGTCATCGATGTCGTGGTCAGCGACCGCGAATGTGACGTCCTGCTGGACGCCGCCGGCCCGTATTCGGCCTTCGTGCCTCTCCTGGATGCCACGGAACCAATGCGCACCGGGCCCTCTAACGGATCGGACGTACAGGTCGTCGCCGTGACGGACGACCCACACGGTCACCGGCTTTCGCAGCGTGCCGTCGTGCCGCACTGCCGCAATCTGCAGCTCTTCCGCTCTTCCAACCTTGTCGAGCTGGTCGCTAGTCCATTGCGTCATCGGCGCGTCTCCTTTGTCCCAATTCGTATGAGCGACTTGATGGCCCGGCGTTCGTCCATTGCGGCATACGCTTCGGCGACGCCGTCGAGGTCTGTCTCGAAGTCGAAGACGCGGCCGGGATTGATGCGGCCTTCGAGGACGTCGTCGAGAAGCTCGGGGATATAGGCCCGCGCCGGCGCCACGCCGCCCCGCAACCCAACGTTGCGGAAGACGATGGTGTCGGCGATCGACGCGTCGACGCCGTGGGGGACGCCGACCATCCCAACCATTGAGCCTGGCCTTGTGACGGCCAGCGCGGTCGCGACCGACTGTCCTGTGCCCACGCACTCGAGGGCTGCGTCGACGCCGACGCCACTCGTGAGCTCGCGAACCGCCTCGATCGCCGCATCACCGCGGTCGGCGAGGATGTCCGTCGCACCGAAGGACCGGGCCAGCTCCTGCCGGGCTGGATTCCGGCTCAACGCGATGATGCGCGCGGCGCCCAGGCGCTTGGCCGCGATCACGCCACACAGACCGACGGCGCCGTCGCCGACCACAACGACGACGTCACCTGTCTTCACTCCGGCGCTCACCGCCGCGTGGTGGCCGGTGCACATCACGTCGGACAGCGCCAGCAGCGAGCGCATCGTTTCGTCCGAATGACCCGGGCCCGGCACCCGGACGAGGGTGCTTCCGGCAAGCGGTACGCGCACCGCCTCGCCCTGGCCGCCATCGATGCCGCGGTTGCCGAATCCTCCGCCATTGACGCACTGCGACGTGACCCCAGCCAGGCAGTTTGCGCACGTGCCGTCGCAATAGATGAACGGCGCGATGACGAAGTCGCCCTCGGCCACGCCTCGCACCTCGGGACCGACCTGTTCCACCACGCCGATGAACTCGTGGCCGATTGCACCGAGATCGTGGGGCGACTCGCCGCGGTAGTACCAGAGGTCTGAGCCGCAGACGCACCCCAGCACGACCCGGACGACGGCGTCTGTCGGCGCTGTTATCACTGGGCCGGGACGTTCGCCGACCTCGATAAAGTGCGGTCCTTTAAAGATTGCAGCGCGCACTCGCTACGCTTCCTCGATTGGCGGCGCCGCCGCGTACTCCGCGTCGCTGACTTGGTCGCCCCACGTCGCGTTGTTGCCCTTGTCGTCAACGTCGAGCACCGCGATGTGAGTCATGAAGCGCGTCGGCGCGGCGCCATGCCAGTGGTCCTCGCCCGGTTCGAAGAACACGCGGTCGCCCGGGCGGATGACCTCGATCGGCCCGCCGCGACGTTGGGCCAGGCCGAGGCCTTCGGTGACGAAGATGGTCTGGCCGTTTGGGTGCGTGTGCCACGCCGTTCGGGCGCCAGGCGTGAAGTGCACGCTGCTCGCGGTCAGACGCGATGAACCTGACGGAGCTGCGACTGCGTCGATGTAGACGGCGCCTCTGAACCACTCGCTCGAGCCCATTGTCGTCTGCAAATCTCTACTCCGTGTGACCTTCATGGGCATACAATGCGCCGTCGGTTATCCTGTTACAAGATGCCCAGTTATCCTGGTACCGCCACCACCACCCGCGCCGAGCTGAGCCGGTTTCTCAAGACCCGCCGTGCGCGGATCTCACCTACGACCGTCGGCCTGAAGAACGGTCACCGGCGCCGGACGCCCGGCTTGCGCAGAGAGGAGGTCGCCGACCTCGCCGGTGTCGGGCTCACCTGGTACACATGGCTAGAGCAAGGCAGAGACATACGCGTTTCGCCACACGTTCTGAGCGGTATCGCGCGCGCCCTCCAATTGGAGCCTGCCGAACGCGCCCACCTCTTCCGCCTTGCGGGCCAGGCGCCGCCCGCTCCGGAGGCGGCCAACGCCTCACTGTCGCCGCGACTGCAGCGAATTCTCGATTCGTGGGACCCGTTTCCAGCGCACGTGGCCGGCCGAAGACGCGACATCCTGGCCTGGAACCGCGCGAGCGACGCCATTTACGGCTGGTCACAGCTACCAGAGGCCAAGCGCAACACCCTTTGGTGGGCGTTCATGGTCCCTTCCACGCGCCGGCTCATGCTCGATTGGGAGCGCGAAACGACTCTGGCGGTGGCAGGCTTCCGGTCGGATGCCGGCCGAGACCTGGTCGCACCCGACTACCAGGAGCTCATCAATGAGCTGCTCGAGGGCAGCGCCGACTTCGCGGCCATGTGGGCTCGGCAAGACGTTCGCGGTCGCCAGGAGGGATTAAAGCGCCTGCAGCATCCGAAGCTTGGTCGCCTCGACCTCGAGTTCACGATCTTTCACGTCGCGGAGCAGCCAGCTCTTCGCCTCTATCTCTACACGCCCGCGGACGAGCGAACAGAGACGAAGCTGCAAGGGAGCTAGTGGGCGACCTCGAGCCACAGGTCGCCGGCGACGTCAGACCTGGCGACGTGAATATTCCAACAACCCGCATGCGGGAAAGTGAAACCGGTCCCGACCTCATCGCCGGGATGGGTCCAGTTCGAGCTGCTGTGAGCCGTCGGACCCCAATCCAATGAAGCTGTCTTTCCATCAGCGTTCGAAGTAGTGAACGTGAACGCCCCCGACCCGGTCATCCTCCAGACCACCTTGATGTCTTTGCCGGTTGGTGGGGGAACCGGCGTGAAAAACAGCGCCCAGAAGCTGCCTCGATTGGAATCCATTCCGACCTCGGGAAATCCTGCTGTGTCCTGCCAGCCGTGAAAGGCAGCGGCGGGCTTGCAGCCAGCGATCCCGAGATTGCCGAGGTATACGCCGACGGAAAGGCTTGGGGAGCCGAGTGGATGACCAGCGCCCGTGGACGGCGAGCTGCACGCAACTGCTACGACGCCAACGACCACCAGGCACGCGGCGCGACCGGTCATGGATCTCATACACCGTAGGCGGTTGGGGCGTTCCCACACTCGATTCGTAGGATGAACGGGTGAAAACTTACGAGCTGCTCGCCTTCGTCCGGTACCACGCGTGGGCAAATGACCGGATCCTGACAGTGGCGGCCCGCCTCTCGGACGACCAATTCCGCGCACCGGGCAAGCTGGATCACGGCAGCGCCTTTCAGACGCTCCGGCACATCTGCGACGTCAATTGGAGCTGGCGGGAATTCTGCATCGGCAACAAGGTTGGGGAAACGTACGTATGGGATCACGGATTCGTGCTCGACGACCTGCCGGCCATCCATGCGTTCTGCCTCGAAGAGGACATGCGCTTGCGCAGCTATGTGGAATCCCTCGATGACACGGCTCTGTCCGAGTCGTTGGCCACAAGGCCCGACTTCGCCGTGCCCCGCTGGCTGATCCTTGCCCACGTTGTAAACCACGGCACGCAGCATCGCAGCGAGCTGGCTCGTTACCTCACTGAATGCGGCCACTCACCCGGCGATCTCGACCTCCTGGACGCGCTCGTACTGAAATGGCCGGGCGACTCCGATCATTAGCGCATGAACCTAAGCCAAGCCAAACTCAAGCAAGCCGCAAGTCTCATGGAAAAGCACGGACTCGATTGCTGGATCGTCGAGTTTGCGCGGGAGACGGGCAACCGTCCTGACCCTCTCGGCTACCTGGTCGGCACGACTGTGACATGGCCCAGCGCATTTCTCCTCAACCGAGACGGCCGAACCGCAGCCATTGTTGGGAGTGGGGACGCCGCGCAGGTTGAGTCGGCCGGTATCTGGGACGAGGTGCGGGATTATGTGGCTTCGCCACGACAGGACATGCTCAAGCTGCTCGACGAGTGGCGGCCGGAGAAGATTGGAGTTACGTGGAGCCAGGATGACGACACTTCGGATGGCATCACGCTCGGCATGTATCGGATGCTGGAATCGATCCTCGAAGGCACCGATTACGCCACGCGGCTCGCATCAGCTGGGGCACTGGCCGGCGAGGTGCGACGGCGCAAATTGCCCGATGAGGTCAAAGGCATCCAGGCCGCGATCGCGGCGACCGAGCAGATCTTCCAGCGAGCCGAAAGCATGTTGCGCCCTGGAATCACCGAGAAGCAGGTTCAAGAGCAGGTGCAGCGGTGGGTCCGCGAGGCTGGATCGGGATTCGCCTGGGAAGAACGAATGGATCCCATCGTCCACCTCGGGCCACAGCTCGCTCCCATGGGACACTCACTGCCTGGTGAGACGGCGCTGCAGCCCGGGCACTTGATCCACGTCGATCTCGGTCTCATTCGAGATGGTTTTGCGTCCGATCTTCAGCGGACCTGGTATTGGTTGCGCGACGACGAGAAGGGCGCGCCCGAGCCAGTCATGAAGACATTCGCCGCCACGCGGGCCGCGATCGATGCGGGGATGGCAGCTCTGGTGCCTGGAAATGCCGGCCATGTGGTGGACGCCGCCTCTCGGAAGGCGGTCATGGAGCGCGGATTCCCAGAACCGCAATTTGCTTTTGGCCACCATGTCGGTCGGGTGGCGCATGACGGCGCCGGAGTGCTCGGCCCACAGTGGGAGCGGTACGGAAGGGCACCCAATGTCGCGGTAGAGCCAGGGAATGTCTTCGCAGTCGAGATGGAGCTAGAGGCACCCGGCTACGGTTTGGTCGGTTTGGAGGAGCAGGCAATCGTCACGAGCGAGGGCACGAGCTATTTATCGAATGCGCAACGAGAACTGTGGCTTCTGCCTCGGAAAGCACGCTAGGTCACATTGAATGTGCCCGATTGACTGACCGAACCGGTCACGTCTGTGATGGTGACGTTCACGACGTAGGTCCCGGGTGACGTGGTGGGCTTGATCAGCAGTCCAAACGAGCGCGCCACCGTTTGCCCAGGCGCCACCGTCACCTCCGCCTTATCGCCGGCGACTGTGGAGGTCACGCCGGACGTGTCGGTGAACGTGACCGAATAGCTGATCGTCACCTTCCTGCTGGCGGCCCCGATGTCCGTTACCGACGCCGACGTGGTGACAGTGTCGTGCACGATGGCGTTGGCCGGGCTCACCGAAATCGCGAGTTGAAGGTCAGGTATCACGGTCACGAGGAATGAAGCGCTGACCATGCTTGGGTTGTCGTCGGCGTCAGTGACCTGGCATGTGACCGTGGTCGTTCCGACAGAGAAGGTCGATCCCGAGGCGCGATTGCAGGTGACTGGAGGTGTGCTCGCGTCCTCGTCGATCGCCGATGGGGGCGTGTAGGTGACCACCGCCCCGGACGAGTCTGTCGCGACGACCGTGATGTCTGTTGGCTCGGCTGTCAGAGCAAGATCCGTGTCGTTCACGGTCACGTTGAAGGTGGCCGTACGCGTGCTCGGCGTGTCGTCGCTATCGGATACCGAGCATTTGACCGTGGTGGTTCCGATCGCAAAAGTCGAGCCCGATGCGTGATCGCAACTGACGGCGATGGCGCTGCCATCCTCATCAGCCCCGGTCGGCGCCACGTAGGTGACCGTGGCACCCGATGGTCCGGCCGCGTTGACAGTGATGTCCGCCGGCACCCCGCTCAATCCGAGGTCCGTGTCGATCACAGTCACCTGAAACGTCGCCGTGACCGTGCTTGGCGTGTCATCGCTGTCGGTCGTCTGGCACGTGACGGTCGTCGTCCCGACCGGGAAGAGTGAGCCGGAGCCGTGGTCACAGGTCACGGGAGGCAGAGTCGCATCCTCGTCCACCGCCCTCGGCGCAAAGAAGCCTACCGCGGCACCTCCCGCGCTCGTTGCCTGGACGGTGACGTTCGCCGGGACGCCGCTCAGGGCGAGGTCACTGTCCCCGACGGTCACCCGAAATGTAGCCGTGACCGAGCTCGGTGTGTCATCGCTGTCCGATGTCCCGCAGGTCACTGTCGTCGTTCCGATCGGGAACGTCGACCCTGAGACTGGGCTGCAGCTCACCGCCGGCGTGGTCGCGTCCTCATCTATTGCAGACGGCGCCGTGTAAATGACGACCGTGCCCGACGGCCCGGCGGCGCCAACTGTGATGTCAGCAGGCACGCCGGTCAGACCGAGGTCGGTGTCGTTGACGGTCACGCGGAACGTGGCGCTGACGGTGCTCGTGGCGTCGTCGTTGTCAGTGATCTGGCACGTCACGGTGGTCGTCCCGATCGGAAAGATGGAGTTCAGCGCGGGACTGCACGTGATCGGTCCAGGCGTGCTGTCCTCATCAAAGTTGGTCAAGTGGTTGTACGAGATCGTCGCCCCGGCGGGGCTGGTTGCGTTGACCGTGACGTCTTTCGTGGCGATCAGGCCAAGGTCTCCATCGCATGTGGGGCTGAGCACTCCGCCCTCGAGGGCCACCGACTCAGAGCCTGACGCCGTGGTGTCTGCAAAGACCAGGCTCCCGGTTACGGTGCCGCATACCGTCGGCGTGAAGGTGACCTGCACGTTGCAGAATGCGCCCGCCGCCAGTGGATTGGGGGCAATGGGACAGTCGGTGGCTGAGACCGCAAAGTCGGCGGTGGTCGTGATCGAGCTAATGAGGGTGGGACCGGTCCCCGCACCGAAGATGCGAAGCTGAGCGGGGCTTGTCGTGGCGCCGATGCCTGAGGAGCGGAAGTACATCATGTTCGCTGGGAACGACAGGCTCGGACTCCCCGCCGGGGTCACGATTCCAGTTCCGAATTCCCAGGTGTCGTTGTAATAGGTCCCGGGGAGCAGCCCGTCGCTGCCGCCGAAGAGAACGATCCGTCCCGTGGCCGCTTCATAGGCCATCGCCTGGCCGGAGCGGGCAATGGGCGTGGCCGCCGTCCAGTCGCGGGTCCAGTTGGTGCCGTCCCACAGCCAGGTGTCGTTGATCGGCCCGAGGCCGAAAGGCTCGATGTGATCGCCTCCCCACATGACCGTAAAACCAAGCTGCGCGTCGTACGCCATCGAGTGCCAGAAACGCGGGAAGGGCAACGTGCTGGGACTGCGCTGGGTCCAGTTCGTCCCGTCCCATTCCCAGGTGTCGTTCATTCGCTGCCCGGCGACGCGCCCACCGAAAAGTACGAGAACTCCGCGAACCGCGTCGAACGACATCGCCATCCCGAACCTTGGGGTTGGCGAGGTCGCAGGCGCCATCTTCGTCCAGTTCGTGCCGTCGTACGTCCATGTGTCGCCCAGGTCCATGCCTGACCCGCTTCCGCCGAATAGAACCGTGCGGCCTCGCGCCGAGTCGTATGCCATGGCCGTCCAAACCCTCCCCGAGGGCGATGAGGCGGTGGTTCGCAGGACCCAAGACGATCCGTTCCACTCCCATGTGTTCCCGTTGTTGTCGAGCAGTACCGACACCCCGCGACCGCTGTCAAACGCCATCCCAGGGCCAATCGAGGAAGGCGGAGAAACCGTCGTGAAGAACGTGCTCCAGTTGCTGCCGTCCCACTCCCACGTATCGGTGAAGTTCGTGCTTGGGTTGCCCCCGCCGAACATCACTGTTCGCCCACGACGAGAGTCATAGTCCATGGCGTCGAAGATCCGGCCGGCGGGCGACTGGGCGGGGCTCTGTTGACCCCAGTTCGCAAGCGTCGTGTCGGCCCGCACCGCGGTGGGCGTGCTGGTGAGCCCGATCGATGCCGCGGCGATGACGAGAGCGATGTTGCGCAGTCGCTGGCCTATGGGCATGAGAAACCTCCAGGACCGGGGGCGGGGGCCACACAGGGGCCGCTAAGTAAACGGATTACTTAACGTTCTCTTGCACCAGCTCGAATTCAACTCCCGTTCCCAGATCGCAGCGTGGATCGCGTCGTCGAGCCATTGATGGCGGATAGTGAGTTAGCGCTTCGCAACAACTCCAGCACCTCTTCGCCATACTTGCGCAGCTTCGAATCGCCAACGCCGGGGACGCGCAAGAGCGCTCCCAGGCTCGCGGGTCGGGCGACAGCGATTGCACTGAGGGTGGAGTCGTGGAATACGACGTATGCGGGAACGCCGGCGGCTCGGGCCGTTTCCAGCCGCCACAGCTTTAGTCGATCTAGCGTCTCAACCTGCACGTCGGTGGGCGCCTCGGACTGACTGCCTCGCGTCGATGGCTCAGCCGGCAGAGTGAGTCGCGGCGGCGTCCCGCTCGTTACCGCCTCGCGGCCCGCCGGCGTGAGCTCGACGACCGGGTACTCTCCTGAGCTCTGGCGCGCGAGCCCTGCTCCCACCAACTCGGCCAGGAGCTGTCTGACTCGCTCATCGCTCCACCTCTTCAGCTTCCCGTAAAAGGGCAACTCCTGGACCCATGGCTGCGCGGCCGACCATCGTGTCCGCCGGCCGCCGAGGACCGCGGCCACGTTGGCCAGTCCTACCCTGCCGCTGAACCGTGCGACTGCCGCGAGCCCGGCGATCACCGCGTCGACCGGCAGATCCTCCTCCGGAGGCCGCGCGGCGATGCAGTTGTCGCAGGCGCTGCACTGCCGCGCCACGCCCGTCTCGCCGAAGTAATCTGCGATTCGCGCATGCCTGCACTCGCGCATCTCGGCGTAGGCCATCATCTGTGCCAGCCGCGCATAGGCATGGTCTTTCAGCGGCGAGCCGTCCTCCAGACCGGATTGCTCGATGAAGAAGGCCTGGAGGTCGCGGTCAGCCGGGCTGTACAGCAGCGTGCATTCCGCCGGCTGCCCATCGCGCCCAGCCCGGCCGGCCTCCTGGTAGTACGCCTCCAGGCTGCCAGGAAGGTGGTAGTGGATGACGCGCCTGATGTCGGCGATGTCCACACCCATGCCGAACGCCGATGTTGCGACGACAACATTGGTGCGCCCTTGAGTGAAATCCTCCTGGGTGCGGCGGCGCAGCGTGGCATCCTGACGTCCGTGGTAACAAGCGGCGCCCAAGGCGGCCGCCACCTCTTCGGCCGCCGCAACCGTGCCCACGTAGACAAGCGCCCGCTGCGCTGCGTCTTGTAGGAGGCGGCGCAGCTGCTCGCGCTTGGCGCGCTCGCCCCGGCAGCGAACTACCGACAGCGTCAGCGTCGGCCTGTTGAATCCAGTGACCGAGATGAACGGGTCCCTCAGGTCAAGCGACCTCGCGATGTCCGCCCGAACCTGAGGCGTCGCGGTCGCCGTGAATCCGGCCACCGGAGGGCGCCCGCAGGCCACGATCGCCGAAGCCAGAAGACGGTAGTCAGGCCGGAAGTCGTGCCCCCAGGTGGAGATGCAGTGCGCCTCGTCGACAACCACTCGACGAACTAGCAGCTCGGCCAGACGCTCCATGAACCCTGGGCGCCCAAGTCGCTCGGGCGCCAGGAACAGCAGCCGGTATTCGCCTGCGATCGCCTTCTGCAGTCGATCGACCTGCTCGGGGCGTTCCACCGACGAGTTGATGAATGTCGCGGCGACGCCTCGCTCGGTGAGGCGGTCGACCTGGTCCTTCATGAGGGCGATGAGCGGCGAGACGACCATCGTCAGCCCGTCATCGAGGACGGCCGGCACCCAGTAGCTGATGCTCTTTCCGGACCCTGTGGGATGGACGGAGAGAACGTCTCGTCCCGCGAGCATCGCTTCCACCACCTCGGCCTGGCCGGGACGGAAGGCGTCAAGGCCAAAGACTTCGCGCAGCACCTGCTCTGCCCTGGCGATCACCGGCTCGAGTCTGACGCAAAGCCGGAGCCAAGCCAGCACTCTTTACAGCTCACCCATTCGATAGGCATGGGGCGCCGGAAGTATTTCGTCTCGGCGCGTCTTATAGAAGTGACTTGAAGCGAATCCACTACGCCTGGGTCATCGCGGCCGTCACCTTCATCGCGCTGATGGGCGCCGCGGGATTCCGTGCTACGCCGAGCATCCTGATCGTGCCGCTCCAGCACGAGTTCGGCTGGAACCGCGCGGTCATCTCCGTCGCCGTCTCCATCAATTTGATCCTGTTCGGCCTGACCGGTCCTTTTGCCGCCGCGCTCATGGACCGATTCGGCCTTCGCGCGGTGACTGTCGGCGCACTGATCACCGTCGCTACCGGTGCGCTGCTGACGACGTTGATGAACTCGCCGTGGCAGCTGTACCTGCTGTGGGGAGTCGTCGTCGGCCTCGGCACCGGAAGCATGGCGTCGGTTCTAGCCGCGACCGTCGCCGGCCGCTGGTTCGTGCACCGCAGAGGGCTCGTGCTCGGCGCGCTGACCGCAGCGGGCGCAACCGGGCAGCTCATCTTCCTGCCTGGTCTCGGTTGGCTGGCGCAAAACCTGGGCTGGCGAGCGGCCGCGATCAGCGTCGGTCTGGCCGCACTTGCCGTAGTTCCGATTGTTGCGATTTTTCTTCGCAACCGCCCGAGCGACCTTGGGCTGACGGCCTACGGGGCCAGCGAAGCCGACACCGCACCGCTCACGACCGGCAGCCCGATATTGAACGCCTTTCGCGGCCTCCGCCTCGGCGTCCGCTCTCGCGATTTCTGGCTGCTCGGCGGCAGCTTCTTCATCTGCGGGGCCTCCACCAATGGCCTGATCGGCACTCACCTGATTCCGGCGTCGATGGACCACGGGATGGCCGAGGTGACGGCGGCCAGCCTGCTGGCCGTCATTGGCGTTTTCGACGTCATCGGGACGCTTGCCTCGGGCTACCTAACCGACCGATTTGACAGCCGCTGGCTCCTGTTCATCTACTACGGGCTGCGGGGCCTCTCCCTTCTGCTTCTCCCGTATGTCTTTGGCAGCCCGCGGTTCGGCCTGATCCTTTTCATCGTCTTCTATGGCCTGGATTGGGTCGCGACCGTGCCGCCGACGGTGCAGATCGCGAGGCGGGTGTTCGGGCAGCAGAATTTCGCCATCGTGTACGGGTGGATATTCGCGGCGCATCAGCTTGGCGCCGCGTCGATCGCCTTCGCCGCCGGGGCGGCGAGGACCTTCTTCGGCGACTACCAGCTGGCATTCATGAGTTCCGGCTTGCTCTGCCTGCTGGCGGCAGGGTTGGTCCTTCGCATCGCCCGGACGCGGCCGGGCGTATCGGAGGTACCGGTCCCCGCGGTCGGGGCCGAGGCGCCGGCCTACTCCTGAGCCAGGCGCGGCGGCTCACACTCGCCGCCTTCTTCGTCATCGGTGCAGCGCTCCTCCCGCATGCCGCACTCGCCCACGCCCAACTGGTCCAATCCGACCCGGCTCCGAACGCCCAGCTTCAGTCGCTGCCACCCGCGGTGACGTTGATCTTCACTGAGCCCGTGACACCTGCCGGAATCGGAATCAGGGTCTTCAGTCCGAGCGGCCGGCAGGTCGCAGGTCCAACCCTCGTCAGGGGCACTGTCTTGTCGGCGGCGCTGGATTCGACTGAGCTCGGCACCTATGTCGTCACCTGGCAGGTCTTCGCGGCCGACACCCACCCCTCCCGCGGCGCGTTCGGGTTTGCCGTGGGGAGACCCAGCGCCAACCAGTATTCCGCGCTGCTGGGCGCTACTCAGATCGGAACCGCAACTCCTCTCGGGCTGGCACTGCAGGCGCTGGCCCGCTGGGTGCACTTCGCCGGCTTCGCGCTGGCGTTCGGGGCCGTCGCCTACCGCATGCTCACCGACCGCAAGGACGGCTTCAACCGTCTCGTCGGTCCAGGCATCGTTCTTCTTGTCGCCGCCGAACCGCTGGCGCTGCTTGGCCAGCTCGCGAGCCTCTCGTTCGACGGTGATACGGCGATCGCCGTGCTCGGCTCCAGCTTTGGTCGCCTGCTCGGCCTGCGCCTTGGAGCCGCATTGCTGGCCTGGGCTCTCATGGCCACCGGGCGGTCCTTGCCGCTGCTCACGATCGGAGGCGTCATCGCTTTGCTCGATGGAGCAAGCGCTCATGCGATTCCGGGATTACCAGGCGCCGGGCAGCTGCTGGTGGCGATCCACGTATCCGCGATGGGGCTGTGGGCTGGGGGGCTGGCGGCGTATCTGATGGGGCCCGACCGGCGCTTCGGGCGCTTCGCCGCCGCCGCCCTGGGCGTGGCTGTGGGCAGCGGGCTGTTGCTGGCTCTCGCCCACACCGCATTTCCCATTGCGCTGATCACGACGGACTACGGACGCGTGCTGCTCCTCAAGCTCTTCGTCGTCGGCGTGGCGCTGCTGGCCGTGGTGATTCGCCGCCGCCGGCTCGAGCTCACGGTAGCGATCTTCATCGTCGGCACCGCCAGCCTGCTGGCCGCGCTTCCACCATCCCGGTGACGACCGCTTTTTGGCGCGAACTAGACTTGGTTTCGTGGACATGAAGCTCGAACTCGTTCCTGTTCCGGTCACCGACGTCGACCGGGCCAAGGCGTTTTACGTCGACCAGGTCGGCTTCCATGCCGATCACGACCATCGGGTCACTGAGGAGCTTCGATTCGTGCAGCTCACGCCCCCTGGATCCGCTTGCTCGATCGTCATAGGCACAGGTATCACGAAGATGGCGCCTGGCTCCCAGAAGGGCCTCCAGGTCGTAGTCGACGACGTCGAAGCAGTCAAACGTGCGCTGACAGACCGCGGCGTGGAGACAAGCGAGGTCGAGGTGCAGCCTTGGGGATTGTTCATCTACTTCAGCGACCCCGACGGCAATACCTGGTCCGTTCAGCAGATTCCTGTCCGCAGCTAGTCACTCTCGGTTCCAGCCAAAAAGAGAGGGAGAAATGGGCAGAGTAGTCGTATCTGAGTTCATCACTCTCGATGGCGTCGCCGCGGATCCCGGCGGCCAGGAAGGCGGGCGAGGGGGATGGGCCTTCAAATTCAGTCGCGGAGAAACGGGAGACAAGTTCAAGTACGACGAGCTGATGGCAAGCGATGCGCTGCTGCTCGGCAGAGTCACATACGAAGGTTTCGCGCAGGCGTGGCCGTCGCGGAGCGGCGATGAGTTCTCGGACAAGTTCAACAACATGGCGAAGTACGTGGTTTCGACGACCCTGAAGGACCCCACGTGGAAGAACTCGACTGTGATCAGCGGTGACGTAAAGGCTGCGGTCTCGAAGCTCAAGAGGGAGATCAAGGGCGACATTCTCGTCAATGGCAGCATCCGGCTCGTGGGTACGCTCTCGGAGCTCGACCTGGTCGACGAGTACCGGCTGATGATCTACCCCACTGTGGTCGGTGCGGGCAAGAAGCTCTTCGGCAAGACGAGCAAGCCGCTTGGGTTTCAGATGGCCGAGCCCATTAAGGCGGGGGAGCTCGTGATCCTCACATTCGTCCCCAAGCGGGACGCGTGACAAGAGTGATCAGCCGGCCGGCAGAGTTGTAGGAACGGCGGCCAACTCTTGCTCGGCGCGCGACAGCAGCGCGCACTTGGGGTCGGCGTCGCGGGCAGCCTGCAAGTTCTTCGCGGCGGCTTCCAGCTGATGCAGACGAGCCTGGCAGATGGCGAGCAGGCAGAGGTCGGTGGCCCGGTCGCGCGGCCTCACTTGCGCAGGTTCGGCCGACTCAAGGAGCGCGGCGGCCTCGGCCGGCGAGCCGTTCTCCAGCAGTGCGAATGCATACGTTCCTTTGATGGACGGGCGATCGGGCTGGATCGCCATCGCCCCTTTGGCCAACTCGAGCGCGGACGCGCGCAGGGTTGGGTCGCCAGACATGAGCGAAGCCCAGGCTGCGTTGTTGCGGCAGAGTGCGCGGCGTTCATCGGTGTCGACGACACGTTCCGCGGCGAGAAAATCGTCCCGCGCCTCGATCCAGCGGCCGGTCCCCATGCGCGCGCTGGCACGAATCTGCCACATCGGCCATGAAGCGGCGGTGCAGCCGGCCACGTCGCTGGTATCGCGCGGGATAAGGCGCAAAGTCTTCTCGATCGCGGCCACCGTGACACCGGCCGAGGCGAGGATTTGGGCGCCGATCCCGGCGCCCTGGTCGAGGATGCCGAGGCACAGCTCGATGGAGCCGCAGGGATAAGAAGGCCCCGTGCGCCGCAGCGCTCCGGCGACGGCCGTCACGGCCTGGGGCGACAGCAGCGGCGCCGGCTCGGCTTTCATGTCGAAGTCGAGCGTGGGCTTGGCCTCGTGGCGCACGAGCACGAACCCGAGCCGTGCGAGGGCGCGGGCGCTGCGACTTTCTGCATCGGCGACGAGCGCGGCCACGATGTGCTGGGTGCCGACCATCTGCGAATGGTCCGCGGCAGCGATTCGATACGCGAGGGCAAGCGTCCGGTCGGCCGCCGTGCCCCACCGCTCGAGCGGCATGTCGGGGTTGATCACCCCGGGCCCGCGCACACCATCCTGTGTCTCGGCGGGGATCGAGGCCAGCTCCACGACCGCCTCTTCGGTTATCCCGGCATCCTTCAGCGTGCGGCTCGCTGGGCATTCGACCGCCAGGAGTCCCAGGCAGATGCCGGCTGCGTTGGGTTTCTGCCGACCCATGTCGCGTGCTTTGCGGAACGCCATTTCGAGGATCGCGTGCGAGGTCGCGGACCAAGTCGGCGTTTGAGGATCGGATGACTCCGGTGTGCCCTCCGGCCGCAACCGGCTGTCGACATCGACCGTCCCGAACAGCGCGCCAACCGCGGCATCTCGATTCAAGGCGTGGAGAAGATGATCATCCGTGACCTCCGGCGCCCCGGCGATCTGCGCGTCCTCGAGCGCGTGGATCAGCACCGCCTGCGCGTCGGCCGCCATCTCCGCGCCTTCGAAATAGGCGCTCCTGGCTGGAGGCTTGAAGAGAAGATTGAAGAGTTGCAGTCCGTCCGACGGCTGCGACCGGCCGCCTTGGGTACTCGTGGCCGGCATCGCAGCGGCGATGAACAAAACCACATTGGCGAGGCCAAAGGTGCTGAGCCATGGGGCGCCGACCGGGGCAAGCCCGAAGGCGTACGCGGCGGCGAGCAGATTCATGCCGGGTCCTGCGGCCAGCGTCGCGATGCGCCTGCCGATCGACGTGCTGTCCAGGGTCGAAAACGACACGGCGCCGCCACCGAGGGGATTCGCGCAGATCTGGATCACGATGCCGCCGAGTCGCGTGCCTAGCAGCGTGGGGCCCGATCCGATCCTCATCTTGCGGACCGGTTCGCCAAGCGCGAGCCCGACAACCAGGTGTCCGGCTTCATGAATGGCGATCCCAATGACCAAAGACACCAGGAGGCCGGCGAAGACCCACAGAAGAGCGCCTCCCGTTCCGGCGTTCCGGAAGCCGGTGAATAGGACCCACCAGATCACGACCGCGGCGGCTCCCGTTCCGATGAAGCCGGCTAGCCTTCCGATCAACGACGGTTTGTGGACGGCCGAATAACTCACGCGCCGAAATCATCACGCGTCGGGACGCGATCTGCGCCTGGTTTCGGCACGTCCTTTATATAGATGGCGCCGCCGCCCCACGTGTTCGCGAGAGCGGCGGCGTTGACGCGGTGTTGCTAGCGAGCAGCCTTCTCTGTCGAGAGCTTCTCGAGCAGCTCGGCCAGGCGTTCCATCGATTCGTTCGAACCTTCCTGCATGCCGGACGCGACCATGCCGTCGCGGTCCATCACGGACTGGAAAACGATGTGCGCAACGAGCTTGGTCTTGTTGCCGAGGGGCTCGAAGGTCGCCGTCTGCAAGGCGACGTGGCCGGGCACGCCCTCGAACTCGAAGGTCGCGCAGATCCGTTCTGGCGCTACGACGTCGTGGTTGACGCCGCGAAATCCGTACTCCGCTCCGTCGGCGCCCTTGTGGATGACGCGCCACTCACCCCCGATGCGCGAGTCGAACTTGTCGATCTTGATCTCGTAACGCCGCGGACCCCACCACTGCGCGAACAGCTTCGGGTCGGTGTACGCCCTGAACACCAGCTCGCGAGGCGCGTCGAGAACGGTCGTCGATGTGATCTCCTGCTTCCCGGGTTCGATCACGTACTCAGTCTTGGGCATCGTCTTGACTCCCTTTTCCGTCATTTTTCTCCTTCTCCTGTTTGATGAGATCCTGCAGAACTTCGTCCAGGCGCTCGAAGCTTTCGTCCCAGAAGCGCCGGTACTCCCCCACCCAATCGGACGCTTCTTTCAAGCGCCCGACCTCGAGGCGGCACGGCCGCCACTGTGCGCTGCGGCCCTGCGTGATCAGCCCAGCCCGCTGCAGCACCTTCAAGTGTTTCGAAACGCCGGGGAGGCTCAGGTCGAACGGCTTGGCCAGCTCCGTGACCGACGCCTCGCCTTGTGAGAGACGAGCCAGTATCGCCCGCCGGGTGGGATCGGCGAGGGCTGCGAAGGTGGTGCTGAGGTGATCGCTTGCCATCTTATTTTTCTCTCTGGCTAATTAGCTAACTGGAAGAATATCTCGCGGCGGTCCGCCTTGTCAAGGGGTTTGAGGGCGTATTGACAGAGGTTCCTTTGAGCCCACATGCTTTGATTGCCGGATTCCCACCTTCCTTCGAAGGTGTGCGGAGCAGGGGTGGAGGTGAGATCGATGAAACGAATTCGTCGGTTGCTGTTGGCGGGGTCCCTTTTGCTGGCGGCCGCACCGGTATTCACCGCGGTGCAAACGGCGCAAGCGGGGGAGCAGCAGACCTACCTCGTGGTTTACAACGATCAAGCTCTGCCGGCTGATACGGCAGCCACCATCTCGGGTGCTGGTGGAACGGTTGTCGCGACCTACGGCGACATCGGAGTGGCCGTCGCGCGGTCGGACAACACCGCATTCCGTGACAACCTGATCAAGGACTCGAGGATCCAGGGCGTTTCGGCAACGCAGGCGCTGGCCACGCTCCTGAACGACGACAGCGTCGTCGATGACACGGCAACCGCCGCCATGACCAGCGCGCTGACATCCAGGCAGTGGGACATGGATCAGATCCAGGCGCCGGCTGCGCACGCCATCAACAGCGGGAGCCCATCGGTGGTGGTCGGTGATATCGACACTGGTCTCGACTTCACGCACCCCAACCTCGCTCCGAACGTCGACTTCAGCAACAGCGTCTCTTGCATAGGCGGCGTCGCTAACCAAAGTCGCTCGGCCTGGAATGACGACAACGGCCACGGCACCCACACCGCCGGCACGATCGCGGCGGCGAACGTCGGCTTCGGCATCGTGGGCGTGGCACCGAGGGTGAAGATCGCGGCCATCAAGACAGGCGACGTGAATGGCTTCTTCTTCCCCGAAGCCGTCGTGTGCGCCTTCATGTGGGCCGGCACGCACAACATTCAGGTCACGAACAACAGCTACTTCGCGGACCCGTGGTTGTTCAACTGCAAGAACGACCCGGTTCAGCGCGCCATCTGGACCGCCGAGCGACGCGCGATCCGCTTTGCGATGCAGCGTGGGACCGTCGTGGTGGCCGCGGTCGGCAACCAGGCCGACGACCTCGCGCACCCGACCCAGGATGTGACGAGCCCCGACGACACAACTCCGGTCACCCGCGAGATCACCAACGCGTGCGCTGTGATCCCGGTCGAGGTCCCAGGCGTGATCGGCGTATCGGGCGACGGGAACCTGCGCATGAAGTCTTTCTTCTCGAGCTACGGCGTGGGCGCCACCCAGGTGGTCGCCCCGGCCGGGGACTCCCGCCTCCAGCGCACTCCCGCGGCACCAAACGGCCGCGTACTCTCGACGTATCCCGCGGCTCTGGCTTCGAAATGCCTGAGGAAGGTCTTTGATGGAGGCGCGCTCTACTGCTATCTACAGGGCACGTCGATGGCCTCCCCTCACGTGGCGGGAGTCGCTGCCTTGATCGTGAGCATGGGCATCACGTCACCGGGCGCGGTCACCGCGCGGATCGACAACACCGCCGACCCGATGCCTTGCCCGGCCGACGTATCGATGTACGCGCCGTTCCCGGCGGTCGACAACGGCGCGCCGCAGGTATGCGCGGGTGGGAGTGGCTACAACTCCTGGTTCGGTCATGGCCAGGTAAATGCGCTGAGCGCGGTCGGAGGCTAGCCAGCCTCACGGGTTCGACGATCCGGCCGGGAGCTTCGTAGCCCCCGGCCGGGACTTTTGCCCCGGGCGCCGGATAGTACGGGTGGAATGAATCTCGCTCCGGCGCTCATCCAGGACGCGAGCAGCGGCGACCAGCAAGCGTTCGTGCTCCTCGTCGAGCCCCTGCTCCCGGATGCCTTCCGTCTCGCGGTCGGCATGCTCCGATCGGAATCGGATGCCGAGGACGCTGTGCAGGACGGCGTCCTCAATGCGTGGCGGCATTTCGGCCGGTTCCGCCCAGGTTCAGACCTGAGGCCTTGGCTGCTCACGATCGTGGCCAATGAATGCCGTCACCAACGGCGCAATCGATGGTGGTCGGTGATCCGGACGGAGGCTCCCGGCGAGCTCGTCGACAAGGCCTCGTCGTCAGACCCGGACACGCTGGACCTGAGGCGAGCCCTATATCGCTTGCCGCACGACCAGCGCCTGGCGGTCATCCTCCGCTTCTACCTCGACCTGTCCTACGAAGACGTCGCCAATACGTTGCGAATCTCGACCAAGGCAGCGAAGTCGCGCACGTATCGAGCCCTCGAGCGCTTGCGCTTGAGCCCGGAGGTACTCCCCGATGAATGAAACCCAGATCCGACAGCGACTCCGCGAAGCGGTCGGCGAAACGCGGGTCCCGCCCGACCTCAGGAATCGGGTCGAGGTTCGTCTTGGCGGCTCGCAACGCATGAAAGGAGGCTCCTTGATGTTCGGCTTTGGACGGACCGCATCAGTCGTCGCCGCTGTCCTGGCGTTGCTTCTTCTTGCCGCTGCGGTCATCGGCATCAGGGCCTGGCACGACAACCTCGCAAACTCGCGACCCGCTTCACGAGTGGTGCAGAACCCGACAGTCAGCCAGTACCAGGCCGTGGTGAGCCACGACGAGGTCTACGCACTCAGCAAACAGGCGAATGCATGCAACACCCTGACCGATGGTTGCTCAACCGCGGCCCCGCGTTTGGCCGCGGCTCTCCAGCAATGGTTGGATGACCTCAATGCCATGCGGCCGCCCAGTCGCTTCATATACGTCGACGCAGAGCTGCGCCGCCATGTTGCGGCCTGCATCACAGACCTGAAGGCTGCTGTTGCCGCCTATGACGCCAAGGACCAGAAAGGGATGGATAGTGCCATCGGCGCCGGAGTTTCCGAGCGCGATATCTTCGTGGCCGAAGTTGATGCCATTCGCAATTCAACCCAGGCATCCGTCTCCGTTTATACCTCGGTCGTCCGGTCCGATCCAGGCCTGACCAACTGTGTGGCATGCCAGACGTTGGCCGGATCGGGACAGGCGCCATGCAACGTGGGCGATGATTCTTGCCAGAACAACATCGTCGTTGCGATCGAAGACATAGATGGTCTACAGGGCAACCTCGTTCGGAATTTCGCCCCGGATGCGTTGGCATCCAAGGACGCGCACCTGCAGATGGACGTCTGGGCCGCCGACCAGGCTCTCGTCGCGATGGACACCGCTTGGTCAGCCCACGATCAAGCATCGCTCCAGACGGCACGCGATGCATTCAGGCAGGCGTTTGCCCGGGTGGTCTCTGATCTCGCGAGTATTTGAGTTAGAACTAACGGCGGTGTGACGGGTTCGCGGCGCGACATCAGGGTGGTTCTGGCCACCCGGCTGATCAGAGCCTTCGCGTTCGGTTTCGCTGCCGTGCTGATCGGGATCCTGCTCGAGCACAGAAACTTGCGCCCGGAACAGATCGGCATCGCCCTCGCCATCGGCCTGGTCGCCGCTTCATTGCTGGGCCTCCCGGCAGCGGCCGCGGCGAGGCGGTTGGGCCGCCGGCGCGTGCTGGCGGCCTGCGGTCTCTTGATGGCGGTCACAGGTTTTGACCTCGCCTTCGCAACCAACAGCGCATTGCTCACGCTGGCCGGCGCCACCGGGATGCTCGGAGCCAGCGTCGACCTCGGGCCGTTCCTTCCGATCGAGCAGGCGATGCTGGCCGAATCGGTGACGCAGGACCGGCAACCAACCGCTTTCGGCCACTACTCGCTCACCGGCGGGCTCGCCTCAGCGGCGGGCGCTATCTCCGCCATCCTGGCCACCTCTCCTCAGCGTCTGCAGTCGTTCTTCATCGTCTTCGCTGTCGTCGGCGCGGTGACGGCGGCTCTGCCGCTGTTCATCTCGAGCCAAGCCGAAGGCCTTACGCCGGGGCCGATGCTCAGTAGGACCAGCCTCAGGCCGCTGGCCGCGCTGTCGGCTCTCTTCGCGCTCGACGCACTTGGCGGCGGATTCGTCGTCCAACCGGTGATCGCGTACTGGCTGCACGTCCGGTTCGGAGCCACCGCAAACGTCCTCGGCCCGGCGTTTGCGGCGATCGCGATCGCGCAGGCGGCTTCGTTCGAGCTGGCGCCTGTCATCTCGAAGCGCATCGGACTCGTGAGGACGATGGTCTTCACCCATCTGCTCAGCAACATCCTGCTGCTGCTCGTGCCGTTCAGCCCGTCCCTTCCGATTGCGACCGCCCTGCTGATAGTTCGTTATTCGATCTCGCAGATGGATGTGCCGACCCGTCAGGCGTATGTGGTGTCGATCGTCCCTCCAGCCGAACGTGCCGGAGCGCTCGCGTTGACGGGATCCGTGCGCGGTGTCGCGCAAGCTGTGGGACCCGTGCTGGCCGGTATCGCAATCCAGGCGGCGGCCTTCGGTCTGCCGTTCTTCGCCGGCGGAGGCCTGAAGATCGTCTACGACGTCTCTCTTTACACCCTGGCCCTTAACCGGCGCCCGCGATAGTGGTCCCTGTCGGGCCACAGACCGCGACCAACCTCCCGATTTGCAAGTTGCGGCTTGAGCGTGGAGAATCGGTCGGGGGCAATCGGGCTCTTCATTTAACTGGGCGTCAGTTTCTGAAGACGGAGGTGGGTGTTGTGACGGGACGAATTCGACGCCGGCTGCTATATCTGGCCGCGCTCGTGCCTCTGGTTGGGGCCGCCTTCGCGGGCTCGCCGACGACCGGAGTGGCTGCTCCGATCCACACGAGCCCACCGAGCGGAAGCTGCCAGCTGAACTCGGCGCACGGCCAGATTCAGCATGTGATCAACATTCAGTTCGACAACACGCACTTCACCAGGGACAACCCGAACGTCCCCTCTGACCTGGAGCAGATGCCGAACCTGCTCAACTTCATCGAAGGCAACGGCGTGTTGCTGAGCAACCACCACACGCCGCTCATCTCGCACACAGCGACCGACATCCTCACATCGTTCACCGGTGTTTACGGCGACCGGATGGGTGTGCCGGTATCAAACAGCTTCCGCTACTTCAACCCAGACGGAACCTCCAATCTCGGCGTCTCCTTCGCGTACTGGACCGATCCGATCTTCGACCCGACGACATCGGCTCCGACCGACACCAAGTTCAACATGCTGACCGCGGACGGTAGCAATGCGCCCGCGCCGTGGGTCCCATTCACGAGGGCGGGCTGTGACGTCGGCCAGGTCGCGACGGCGAACACGGTGCTCGAGAACATCGCCACCGACATACCCACTGTCTTCGGTGCGAACTCGGCCCAGGCCGCCGAGGTAAAGGCGAACCCCGGCCAGGCTTTTGCCGACTTCGTCGGCGTCGGCGTCCACTGCGCGCTCGGCAACGCCCTGTGCGCGAGCGGCCAGGCGGACCTGCTCCCGCAGGAGCCGGGAGGCTACTTCGGTTACAAGGCGCTCTTCGGCCACACATACGTGGCGCCGAAGATCAACCCCGGCAGCCCGCTGACCGACCTCAACGGCAACGTCATCCAGGACCACCACACACCTGTGAGCCACATCGGCTTCCCAGGATTCGACGGCATGTCCGCGGCGGTGTCGCTCTCATATGTGGCGGCGATGCAGGAGCACGGAATTCCTGTCACGTACGCCTACATCTCGGACGCCCACGACGCGCACCCAAGCGGCCCTGCTTTCGGGCCAGGGCAGGCAGGCTACGTCGCGGCGCTGAAGGCCTATGACGCCGCCTTCGGCAAGTTCTTCAGCCGTCTCGCGGCCGACGGCATCAACCAGACCAACACGCTCTTCGTCTTCACCGCCGACGAGGGCGACCACTTCGCTGGCGGTCCGGCCAGCCCCGCGGGATGCGACGGCGTGACGACGCCATGCACCTACGCCAAGATCGGCGAGATCAACACCAACTACGCGGGACTGCTCGCGACAGAGCAGGGCGTCACGACGCCGTTCAAGGTCCACTCCGACGACGCGCCCACGGTCTACATCACAGGCAACCCGGCCCGCGACGCGGCGGTGACGCGGACCTTCGAGCGGGCGACCAGCCTACTGACGGCGGTCAGCCCGATCACTGGCAACACAGAAACGATCACGAAGTTCCTCGCCGACCCGGTAGAGATGAAAGCGCTCCACATGATCACGTCCGACCCGGCACGCACGCCAACCTTCACCCTGTTCGCCGACCCCAACTACTTCCTCTTCGCCGGCGCGCCCAACTGCAACTTGCCTTGCGTAACCGAGAATCCAGGTTTCGCCTGGAACCACGGCGACGTCCAGCCGGAGATCGTCACGACATGGCTGGGCCTGGTCGGGCCGGGCATCGACCAGATCGGCGTTGACAGCACAACATGGTCCGACCACACCGACATCCGGCCGACGCTGATGGTCCTTCTCGGTCTCAAGGACGACTACAGCCACGACGGACGCGCCCTGACCGAGGAATTCACCGGCTGGGCACGGCCGGCCGCAACAAAGAAGTCCGACGGATACATCAAGGTCGCGCAAACCTACAAGCAGCTCGGCGCGGCGGTGGGTGAGTTCGGCCTAGCCACACTAGCGGCCTCGACAAGCGCGATCGAGAGCGGGACCTCACTCGATGACAGCACTTACACGAGCCTGGAGAACCAGCTGGGATCCCTGATCAGCCAGCGCAATAAACTCGCAGTCGAGATGATCGGCCTGCTCGAAGATGCCGAGTTCAATGGAACGTCGATCAGCGAGGAGCAGGCGCACTCGCTGGTTTCCCGGGGCCTGGCACTGATCGCGGAGGCGCAGGCTCTGGCTTAAAGAGAATCCGTCAACCGCGGGCGATGAGCATCCCGCCCAGCTTACCCTTGGGTTTGCGACGTCATGAGCGTGTTCAACCTGCGGCTCGAATCGGTGCGGCGAAAAACCGGCGGACGGATACACCTCACGCCGAAGGTTCCGCGCAGTGGTCCGGTCACGACCCTGTGCGGGAAGACCTTGCCGGCTGGATCCTTCATCGCGGTCGACGATGCCGCCGACTGCGCCAACTGCGAGCGCCGGTCGCGCGATCCGAGCCGGATCTCAGGGGCGTTCTTCGCGCAAGAGGAAGGCTCGCAGCTGCTGCAGCTGTCACTCGAGCAGGCGCGCGCCCGCCGTCCCGCCGGCAAAGGCACGCCCGCGCCCGGCAAGCCCATCGTCCGCGTGCTGCCATCGCCGCCGACCGTTCCCGATCGAGTGGGAGAGCTCGTGACGGACGGCTTCAAATCAGCGGGCGAGGGTGTGTGGCGCAGCCCGGCGGGTGTGTTGGTGAAGATGCGCAAGCTGGGCCGGGACTGGCGCTTCACCGAGCTTGTTTTCGAAGGCGCCGGTGTCGCCACGCGTCAGGACCGCGGGATCAGGCTCCGCGCCGGTGACGTCGAGGTGCGTCCGACGGCAGACGGTTTCGAGGTCCGTATCAAGAGGGGCTAAACCGCGTGAAAGGCAGCGAGTGCTTGCGACTCTTCGTTCAGCTCTTTCTTCGCGGTTCGCGGTAGCGGCTCGAACGGCTTCATGACGATTCGACCGCGTTCATGTCGCGACGTGCCAGCGACAGCGCCATCGATCAGAAAAACGGGCATCGAGTGCGGCGTCTTGGTGTTGAAGACGATCGGCCGGTAGCGCTCTGGCATGACCTGGGTCCGCCTCGCGTGGATCATCAGGAGCGCCTCAAACGTCTGCAGAAAACGAACGGGCGCGGGAACGCTCGCGTCGGGCAGGGGTGCCCGGGGCAGGTCGAACAGCATGCGGCCAACCTCGTCGCGAAATCGCCGCAAGCGCATGCGTTCGACCACCGGCGTCACCTTCGCCGGCGGCAATCCGGCCCAGCTCGCGATGTCAGCCATCTTCGCGGGCCCAAAACCGCCGAGATAGCGACGCACCAACAGATCCATCCCGGCATCCTCGGTGACCTCCTTCCCTCCGACCCATTCGTCCGCGAGTCCGTAGAGGTCCGCCTGCCTGCGCTCCCACGTTCCCGATGGTGGGACGCGGACCATGGCCAGCCACAGACCGATCCCAGAAGAAGCGATGGCCGGAACACCCCTCGTCGCGAGCAGCGTCTTGAGCTCGGCCGCACGCGCAGGGCCACGCGAGAGCCGCTCGCGCACGATGCCGGCGACGGCGTCCATGTCGAGACCGTGCGCTTGGTGCCGAACCACGCGAAGCCACCATTCCTGTCGCGCGGATCGCACGCCCGCCAGCAGGATGGGGTAGTCCGCGCGGGACACGGTGTGGATGGTGCTGCGCATAAGCGTGCCCTGGATCGCGTCTCGCTTCATGAGCGCATTCGTCAACGCTTCGCGCCGGAAGTTGCGCAGTCGCGACCACAAACCGACGTAGCCGGTCGGCGCGTATTGAGTCTGGAGGCCGCCTACCGCTTCAAGCGCCCGCGGCAACGGCAATGACGACCGCTCGAGCAACAGCTGGCGCGCGAGCAGAGCTCGATTCAACTCGCGGGGGGAGAGGACGCGCTCGCTCAAACGGCGCACGACCTCGGACAGCAGAGTTACGGCTGCTTGTGGCCGGCGACCAGCCGCCGCCGAGTCTCCGCCGTCATCGCCCGGAGTGAAGCCGTCGACCGCACCACGGGCGCTCGGGGCGAGGGAATGCGTCGCGCCGGCGCGGGGAGATGCTCGAGGTCGGCCGCGAATCGCGCCTTCGCCTGCGCGAGCGGCGGTCGTGGATTGCGCCGCACGCCTCCAACCATCACAGGCTCGAGCAGCGGCTCGCGCCCCGGCGGCACCGGTTCATCATCCAGTCCCACCAGGTCGCCGAACGGCCGCGAGCGGCGGAACACCTGCTTGCGTCCCGGCTCGCTCACCTTCCCCCGCGACAACTTCATCACAGGACGCCCGTCGTAGCAAACCAGCTTGTACGCCGTGTCGAGGTAGGGGTGGTCGGCCGACACACCCATTCGGGTGCCGACGCCGAAAGCGTCGATCAATGCGCCGTCACGCACGAGCTTGTCAATGGCAAGCTCATCGAGGCCACCGCTCGCGAAGATGCGCACCTGCTCCAGGCCGGCTTGATCAAGAAGCCCGCGCGCGCGTCGCGAAAGCGCGACCAGGTCACCACTGTCGATGCGTATACCGAGACGGCCGGTGAGCCTGAGGTCCTTCATCACGTTGATGGCGTGCTTGATCCCGGCGATGGTGTCGTAGGTGTCGACAAGAAAGGTCGCGCGGCCGGGAAAATCCTGCGCGAATGCACGGAAGGCCTCCTCCTCGCCGGCGAAAGCCTCGATATAGGAATGCGCCATGGTGCCCGCCGCGACGAGTCCGTGGCGCCGCGCGGCTTCGACGTTGCTGGTGCCCGCAAACCCGACCATCGCGGACAGCCGGGCGACGTCGATGCCGGCCTCGATGCCCTGCGTCCGTCGAAACGAGAAATCGACCACGTCGCGACCGCCGGCCGCGATGACGCAGCGGGCGGCCTTGCTGGCGATGGTCGTTTCGAAGGTGACTTCGTTGAGGAACAACGTCTCGACGAGCTGCGCTTCGGGAAGCGATGCCGTCACCTCCAGGATCGGCTCGCCGGCCAGCGCGATGCGGCCCTCGGGAATCGCCCATATGTCCCCCGTGAAGCGAAGGCGGCGAAAGGCCTCGAGGTCGCGAGCGTCATAGCCCAGGGTCTCTTTCAGATAGCGGATGTCGTCCTCTTCGAAGCGAAAGTCCTGCAGGCGATCAAGGCACGATTCGACGCCTGCAGCGACGAGGAACCCGCGCATCTCAGGCATCGACCGAACGAAGAGGCTGAACGTGGCGGTGGCCGTCATGCCGCGTCGCAAATAGCTGGCGGCCATGTTGAGCTCGTACAGATCGGTGAGTAACGCGTTGGTCACGGCGTTGTCCGCATCCTAAGGTTTCACCGTGACGCGGATCGCCGAGTCGTTTTCGTGGCCGTTTCGTGGCCCGTGGCCGGCGAGGTTCGTGATCGGCTCTCTCACGGTGCTGCTGCTGCCTGTCGTATTTATTCCCCTGCTCGGCTACGCGATTGCGGCTACCAGGTCCGCGGAGGCACACGACGCGCCCCCGTCCTGGAGGTTCTCCGTGCGCTTGCTGGTCGACGGATTCTGGACCGCGGTCGTCTTGCTGCTTCTATCGGCGCCGTTCGTCCTGGCGCTGAATCCGCTCGCAAACGCGATTCCTCTGTCGCAGGCTTACGCGCACGTCGCGGCGCTGTTCGTACTCGCGCTGCCGTGGGGCTTTCTTCTGCTCCTTCTGATGCCGCACGGAGCCAGCCGCTTTGCCGAGACGGGCCAGCCGTGGGAGCTGTTCGACTTTCCGAAGACGATCCGCGAGGTGAAGCGCGACTTTCCTGCCTGGAACCTGGCCGCCGCGGCGATGGTCACGGCCTGGGTCATCGCGGTCGCGTGCGTCGGGCTCGCTTGCGTCGGCCTCTTGCCGGGCACCGTCTACGCCATTCTTGTGAGCGCACATGCCTCCGCCACGCTCCAATCGCCGGCCGGCGCCTCGGGTCCGAACATTCCCGCTCGGTGACACGGCGCTGCTGGCCGAGCTGGGCACGCGGCTCGACACCGCGCTGAACACGCGAGCCATCGCGCTCGCGACCGCATTGAAGAAACGCCGAGACGTGCGCCAGGCCGTCGCCGGGTACGCCACTGTCACGGTGCATTTCGACCCGGACCAGACGAACCACGACGCGCTGAGTGCCGCCATCAAGAGGCTGGCCGCGAAGCGACCGCCGATGGAGGAGCCGGGCCGGCTGCACCGAATACCTGTGGTGTACGAAGGTCCAGACCTGGAGGAGGTGGCCTCGCGGCTGGGCCTGGCGCCGGAGCGAGTTGCCGAGCTCCATTCGAAGCCGATCTACCGCGTGTTCCTCGTCGGCTTCGTCCCCGGCTGGGCCTACATGGGTCCGCTGCCCGAAGAGCTCGAGCTGCCAAGAAGGCATGTGCCACGAACGCAGGTGCCGGCGGGCTCGGTCGCGATCGCGGGACGGCAGACCGGAATCTATCCTCTGCCGACGCCGGGAGGATGGCACCTGATCGGGCGGACCTCCGTCAAGGCCTTTCTGCCCGACCGGGATCCTCCGTGCCTGTTTCGCGCGGGCGACCGCGTGAAGTTCTTCGCCTCGACTCGATGAGCGTGCTTCGCGTCATCGAGCCCGGACTTTTCACGACCGTGCAGGACCTCGGCCGGCCGAACGCGATCTCCGCGGGCGTGCCGCCAGGTGGCGCGATGGACCGCTTCGCGCATCGGGCCGCCAACCTTCTGGTGGGCAATGCAGAAGGCGACGCGGGCCTCGAGTGCACGCTCAACGGCCCGACCCTGGTCGCAACTCGCTCGTGCTTGCTGGCGATCACAGGCGCCGACTTCGATCCGCGCGTGAACGGGCAGCCCGTCCCGGGTTGGACCGGAATTTTTCTAGGCGTGGGGGATCGCCTCACCTTTGGTGCTCGACGCTCGGGCGGACGCGCGTACATCGCCGTCGCCGGTGGGATCCAGGGCGAACGCTGGCTCGGCTCTCTGTCCACATACCTGTTGGCAGCGCGCGGCGGCATGCACGGCCGCAATCTGAAGGCCGGGGACGAGATCGGCCTCGCGCGCGAAGCCGGAGGGCCGGTCGTGTCCGGCCGGCAGCTGCCCGAGCGGTTGCGTCCCAGATACGAAGACCACACGCTCTTCGCCATCGCTGGGCCGCACATCAGGAGGTTGGATGCAGACAGCCGCAGCGCGCTGTTCGGCGCCGCGTTCAAAGTGGGCCGCGAGGCGGACCGCATGGGCTACCGGCTCGACGGCCCGAGGCTTGCCATGTTAGGTGACGAGCTGCTCTCTTTCGGCCTCACCGCCGGCGCGGTGCAGGTTCCTCGCGGCGGGCAGCCGATCCTTCTGATGGCCGACCACCAGACGGCCGGCGGCTACCCGGTGGTCGCGACGGTTGTCAGCGCCTCGATGCCCGTCGCGGCGCAGCTCCTGCCGGGCGACGAGCTTCAATTCGCCGAGGTGACGCTGGAACGCGCACACCAGATGCGCCTATCGCTGGCGTCGGCGCTGGTCGCACAGCGCGACTCGCTACGGTGAGCTGGTGTTCCTCGCGGCTTGCCTTGCTTCTTCGATGACGGCGTCATAGTCGGGCAGCGGCTGCTCGCGCGAGCCCTGCCACCTGTAGGTGATGGTCCCGGCGCCGTCGATCACATAGACGGTGCGCCGCGCCATTCCCGAGTAGCCCGCCACGTCGTCACGGCGAACGTCGTAGTCGGTGACCATCTTGCGTTCGAAATCGCCGATGAGGTCGAAGGGCAGCCCGCCGAGCTCCTTGGCGAACGCCTGGTGCGAGAACACCGAGTCGACGCTGATGCCGTAGATGCCGATGCCGTCCGCGGCCGCCGCTTCGTGCCGTGACCGGAACTCGGTCAGCTCGGTCCTTCAACCCCCCGTGAAATCAAGCACATAGAAAAGGAAGACGAGGGCCTTGTGCTTCTCGAGGGCTTGGGCGAGGGTCAGCTCCTGGCCGCTGGTCGTCGGCAGCTTGAATTCGGGCGCCTTGTCCCCAACCTGCAGCACGGAGAAATCTTAGCCGCGGTCGAGAACGTACCAGCCGGTGCGGGTCACGCCTGTGACCCGATAGCCCATATCGAACGCTTTGCTCAACGCACCGCGCACCGCGAGGCGCCATGCCCGCGCCAGCTGTGGGTCGGAGCGGCGCAGCGCGACGATGTCATCCGGCACCTGGCAGATGACCACGCGTGCGGATGACGACCCCGTCACGGGCTCGCCGCCGGGACCAACCGCGACCAGCGCATCGATCCTCCACCGCTGCAGATCCTCGTCTGAAGGATCATGCGGCCGTCCGGCGGCGGCCTCCACGGCCAGCTGCGAGTCCAGCCGCCACCTGATGAGGATCCGGTCCGACTCTTCGCCGGCGTTGATGCCGTCGGTCATCTCGCCGTAGAAGTTGACGAGGTATTCGCGTGCCTCCGCGCCGAGCTTGTTGAGGTTGAAGTACGCGTTGCGCCTCACGAGTGGATCGAACGTCCACACGATCTCCTTCACGCCGCGCTCCAGGCACCAGGTCCGCTGATGCTGCTTCAGCGCGAACGCGAGGCCCCGCGCCTGGCTGTCGGGCACGACGCCGAGGATGTGCGAGTGGAGGTGCAGGTCAGGCAGGGAGCCCCCCAGCCATCCGACAAGGCCGCCCACAAGGCGGTCGTCGACGTAATCACCCACGACGTAGTTGCCGGAGTGCGCAAGGGCCATCAACACGTCGGAGCCGATCGGGGGTTCACCGGGTCGTTCCCAGACATCCGCGAACAGCCGCTCGAGCGCACGGATGTCGTTCAGCTCCTTGAGCTCGGTGATCACAAGGTTCCGGCAAGCGGACCGGTGTCGATGCGCGCCTCACGAAATGCGGCGCGCACCGCCGCCGCCACCTGGGCTGCACCCTCCGAGTCGCCGTGGATGCAGATGGTGTCGTACTCACCGGAACGAGCGAGGCGCACGGCCTGAGCCGCGGCCGTGGAAGGATCGAGCAACGCCCCAGGCTGTGATCGCGGCGCCAGGCTGCCATCCGCAAGCAGGAGTCGGTCCGCAAATCCTTCCCTGAATGCGGGTATCCCGGCACGTCTCGCGGCCGCGACCAGCTCCAGCCCCGGCTGTCCCATGAGCCCGACACCGTGCGCCTTGGCGACGCGCGCGACAGCATCGGCAGCGGCGAGATCGTGCTGGCAGTGGTGGTAGAGGGCGCCATGTGGTTTTACGTAGGCGATCGGCACGACGGCGGCGAGGGCGGCCACCTGGAACGTCACCAGTGCTTCGATCTCATCCGCGGAAAGTCGAAGGTCTCGACGGCCGAATCCCGCGCGGTCGTCGTACCCGGGGTGGGCGCCGATCTCCACGCCCAGCCGGCGACAGCGCAGGGCGCTTGCGATCGTGATCGTCGCCGAACCCGCGTACACGCCGCACGCGACGTTGGCGCTGTCGATCTGAGGCAGGATCTCCTCCTCGGCACCGGCGCCCTCGCCGAGGTCGGCGTTGAGGTTCAACTGTGTGCGGTGTCGCCGTGCAGGAGCTGGATTGCGTGGCCGAGGACGGGCATCACCGCCTCCAGCGACTCGGTGGCGCCCTTGGGGCTGCCCGGCACGCTGATGACCAGGGTCCGTTTGCGGACGCCGGCCATCGAGCGCGACAGCAAGGCCATCGGAGTGGTTTCCGCGCCCGCCCGCCGCATCGCCTCACCGATGCCGGGGACCTCGTAGTCGATCAGGGTCGAGATCGCCTGAGGCGTGACGTCGCGGGGACCGAGCCCCGTGCCACCGGTCACGACCACGAGGTCGAGGCCTCGCTCGACGGCGGTCAAGACCGCCTCACCTATGCGCTCGATGTCATCCGGAACGATCTGCGGGCCTTCAACCTCGAAACCGGCCTGGCTCAACAGGTTTACCAGGGCCGAGCCGCTCGCATCCTGGCGGTTGCCATGGAAGGCTCCATCGCTGACGGTGACGACGTGTGCCTTGCTCACCGCGCGCTGGTGGCGGCCGGACGCTTCCACGTGCCCGACCGGCCGCCCGACTTCTCCAGCAGGCGCACCGACTCGATCGACACGGCGCGTTCGATGCCTTTTGTCATGTCGATCAGCGTGAGACCCGCCACGGCGGCCGCTGTCAGCGCCTCCATCTCGACCCCGGTCTGGCCGACCACCCGCGCTCGAGCCAGGATGCGCACCCCGCCCTTGACGAACTCGAAATCGACGTCGACCCTGGCCAGCGGAAGGGGATGGCAGAGCGGGATAAGGTCGGATGTTCGCTTGGCGGCCATGATTCCGGCCACCCGGGCCACCTGGAGCGCGTCTCCTTTGGGAGTGCCCTCGCGCACCGCGCGCAGTGTGGCAGGAGCCATTCGCACGACGCACTCCGCAAGTGCCTCGCGCGACGTGACGGGCTTGTCAGCGACGTCGACCATTCGCGCGGCTCCGCCCGCGTCCAGGTGCGTCAGGCGCTTCGCCGGTTTCGCCACTCGCTCAGGATATTCGCCAGATGCCAGACGTCGACGGAGTCCTCTTCGATTACGGCCAGACCCTGGTCACGTTCGCCTACCCGAAGGACGAGCTGCTCGAGGTCATCCGCAATTTTCGGCCGACGATCGAGGAGGCCCTTGGCACGCCGGCGCCGCCTGCGGAGGTAATCCTCGAAAACGTGTTCATGCCGCTCGAGCGATACGTATCGAGCGAGAGCGAGGATGAGGTCGATTGGCTCGAGGTGACGAAGGCGTCTTGGGAGGGCGCCGGTCTGCCGCTGCCGGAAGGTTTGCTCTATGAGATCGTCGATGCGGAGCAGACGTGCTGGGACCGTATCGTGAGCGTCGACGGCGACGCCGCGCCGATCCTTTCGCTGCTTCGATCGCGCGGCATCCGGCGCGCCATCTGCTCGAACGCGCCCTTTCCTCCTGAGATGATGCGTCGCCAGGTGCAGGCGAACGGGATTGGCGAGCTCATGGATGGGGTCGTGTTCTCGAGCATGGTCGGGCGGCGAAAGCCGGCCCCTGAGATCTACCGGGCTGCGCTCGACGTCATCGGCCTGGATGCAGACCGAGTCCTGTTCGTGGGGAACCGCGAGCGCGAGGACTACGAAGGGCCACGATCGCTGGGCATGCAAGCGGTTATCTGCACGGCGCACAACCCAGAGCCCGCGCCAGATCGAATTCCCTCGATCGCCAGGCTCCGCGACCTACCCGGTTTCTTGTGAAGCGCCCGAACGCGCTCTGGATGCTGTTCTACGGCCGAGCCAGGCGCGGCTTTCCCTGGCTGCTCGGCTTCGTGACTGTTGCGGTTCTGCTGGGAGCGCTCTCGTTCCGGGTGTTCGGTGGGCCCGACACATGGCGAGCCGCGTTTCCCATCTTCGTCGGCGTGCTCCTGGTGGGCGCGCTGGCCTTCGCGATCTTCGCCTCCGTTCGTCCGCGCAAGCGGCGCTGAGCGATCAACACCGCGGCCGCGCCGGCGCCGACGCCGTTGTCGATGTTCACGACCACCAGGCCCGTCGAGCACGACTGCAGCATCGTGTTGAGCGCCGCCTCGCCCGCGCCACCGCGACCGTAACCGGTCGAGACGGGAAGCCCGATGACCGGGACGTCGATGAGCCCCGCCACCAATCCAGGCAGCACGCCGTCCATCCCGGCCGCCACCACGATCACGTCCGCGCCCCACTCGAGAATCGCCGACAGCGGACCGAGGAAGCGATGCAGGCCCGCCACGCCCAGGTCGGCTTCGAGCCGGGCACCCATCCCGCACGCTTCGACGACCATGCGCGCCTCGTCGGCCACCTGCACGTCCGACGTGCCCGCGGTGAGGATGCCGACCTTGCCGTCGAGCGCCTCTGGTGAAAACATCGCCCGAAGTACCCGAGCGGAGTTCGAGTAGTCGACGATGGCCATCTGCGCCGCGCCGGCGGCTTCGCCGAGCGCCGCGCGATGCTCGGCGGTCATGCGACTGATCAGGCCCTGCCCCTGGCGCTGAGCCAGCGACAGCGCAAGCCGCGCTGCTTCGCCTGGGGCTTTGCCTGTCGCCAGCACGACCTCGGGAATCCCGCGACGCATGAAGCGGCCGATGTCGAGCCTCGCCTTTCCCCCGAGCTCCTCGAGCTGAATGGTTCGGAGCTCGCCCAGCGCCTCGTCCTCGGTGAGCTCGCCTGCCGTCAGCCGGCGCAGGACGTCTCTCACAGCCCCGCCAGCACCTCGCGCATACGCTGCCAGTGCGTCCCCGCCCAATAGATGCGGCCGCAGGCAGGGCATTCGGAGTACCGGGATTGGGTCTGGCGGACGTATGGCGGCACGCGCTCCGCCACTGCCGAGGCGACGCGCGCCTGCAGCTCGGAGTTGCACTCGATGCAGCGGGTGAGCGCTTCTTTCAGCTCGAGCCCCAGCTCCTTGAACACCTGGCGCAGCTGGGCGGTCACCTCGTCGTCGCGAATCAGGATCGCGTGAACCACGCCGGTCTGGATCACGCGGCGCTTGGTCAGGTCTCGATCTCGGGTAAGCAGCACACGGCTCTCGGCCGCGGCTTCGCGAACGAGCTCGGCGTCGTCGATCCGGGGGTGATACGAGGCGTCGTAACCGAGCGCGCGCAGCCAGCGCGCGAGGCGCCCGACGTTGCAGTCGGCGAGGAACCTGGGTTTCACCGGTGTCCTGTACCGGAGCTCCGCTGCATATTCGCGGCATCGGCGGCCGGAGCCAAGGAGACGACGAGCACGCGAGGGAGCGCATCGCGTAGATGCGTGACCGAGCGCGCGCAGGAGACGACGCCGGCTTCAGCGCCTCTCCCGGGGTCCCCGCGGAATCGCCAGATTCCGCGGGGTGAGACGGCGCCCGGCCGCCTAGGCCAGCGAAGATGCGAGGAGCTTCCGGGATAGGACACCACCCTCATCTTAGAATCGGGGAGTGACCACCGATCTCATGACCGCCCTGCGGAAGGAGGCCGGGTCGTGCTACTCGTGGTCCAACGGGCCGCTCGACCGATATGCGGCCCACAGCCACCCTTATGAGAAGGTCCTGTACTGCGTGGACGGTTCGATCACATTTGTGCTCGAGAAGGAAGGCAGGCGGGTAGAGCTGGGCGCGGGCGATCGGATGGTCCTGCCTGCCGGTATTGTCCACTCGGCGGTGGTCGGGCCCGCCGGCTGCACGTGCATCGAGGGCAAGCGTTAGCGCCGATGTTGGCCAACAGCTGCGGCGTAATATGGGCTTGCCGATGAATATCATCGAGTTCATCCGCGACCGGGCCCGCTTCTACAACTGCCCGGTGTGCGGACGCAGCTTGAAAGGCTGTGACATCCAGGTCCTCAGTCACGAGGAGGAGCGCTTTCACCTCCAAGTCACGTGCGCGCAGTGCCAGGTGACTTTCATCGTCGTGCTGGCGATCGCGGGGGGAGCGGTCGAAGACATCGAGACCGTCGACGTTGCTGCTGAAGAGCAGTTGGCGCCCGCTCGCGAGCCGATCAGCGTGGACGAGATCCTCGACCTGCATCTCTACCTCAAGAATTTCCAGGGCACGCTGAAGGAGCTCATCCACCAGCCCGACCACAGCCGGGGCTGACCTCGCCCGCCGCCCGCAAATGAGGCGGATTCTTCTCGACGACGCCGGTGGTGCGCCCATTCTTCACGAGGTCGCCGCCGCCCTGCGCAACGTTCCCGACGGCAACCCGTCGAGCCTGCACGCGGAAGGCCGCGCGGCCCGTGCCGCCCTCGACCACGCCCGCGACCAGACAGCACATGCGCTGGGCGCCGACCGAACCGAGATCACCTTCACTTCCTCCGGCACCGAGGCCGTCAACCTCGCGCTGTTCGGCGCGGCTGGACGCCTGCCGGGTTCGGGCGTGATCCTGACCTGGGCAGCCGAGCACCAGGCGGTGCTGGGCGCCGCGCGGCGCCTCCAGGCCGACGGGCGTCAGGTGGTGATCGCTCCTGTCGATCAAGAAGCCCGCGCTGACCCGGACGCCATCGCGCCCGGCACCGGGCTGGTGTCGATCGGCCTCGCCAACAACGAAGTCGGCACGATCCAACCGGTGCGCGAAGTCATCGATCGCGCCCACGCGCTTGGCGCTCTCGTCCACCTCGACGCATGCGCAGGGCCGCGCTGGATCCCGATCCCCGACGGCGCCGACGTCGTCTCCTTCAGCGGGCACAAGCTCGGCGCGGGTCGCGGCGGGGCGATCTACGTCAAGAACGGGGTGCGAATCGATCCGCTCTTCTATGGAGGCCCCCAGGAGTGGGGCCGCCGAGCCGGCCACGAGGACGTCGCGGCTGCCGCTGCCTTCGCCGCGGCGATAGCCGCATCCGCGGCCGATCGAGACCGACGCGCGAGCGAAGCACAAAAGCGATCGACCGCTCTCCGCGACCTCCTCGGCGAGCTGGGCGGTCGCCTCACCGGCGCGGCAGAGCGCCTGCCCAATTTCGCCAGCTGCTCCTTCGCCGAGCGTAAGGGGGAGGACATGCTGCTCGCGCTCGACATCGCGGGCATCGCGGCCTCGAGCGGTTCCGCATGCGCCTCCGGCTCGCTCGACCCATCACACGTCCTCCTGGCGATGGGCCTCAGGCTGGATGAGGCGCTGGGAAGTCTCCGATTGACGACCGGCTACGCGACCACCGACGAGGACATATCTCGAGCGCGCGACATCATCACTGCCGCGCTTTCGCGCAGCCCAGCCCATGCCTAGCTTCGAAGAGGAGCTCGCGGCCCGACTCGCCAAGGGCGAAGAGGTCGTGGTCGCCACCGTGATCCGCCTCGATGGCGAGCCGCCTTCACGGACTGGGGCCAAGCTGCTGCTGTCGCGCGACGCGACGCTCGCAGGCACTCTCGGCTGCAGCGAGTTCGACTCCGCCGCGCTCGAAGATGCGATCCGGATCGCAGATGGACGCGCGCCACAGCTGCGAACTTACCGCCACGACCTGGGCTCGATCGAGGTCTACCTCGAACCGCACGCCCCGGCGCCGACGCTGGTGGTGTTCGGGGCGACCCCGGTAGCCCGGGCTCTGATGCGCTGGGCGCCCGACCTGGGCTTTCGCCCGGTGCTCGTAGAGACCCGCCCGCAGCGCCTTGCCGGCGCTGACTGGCCGCCGGCGCTGAGGGACCTCGACGAGCTCGATGAATCGCTCGGCGCCGAGATCTACGCCGTGCACACCGACCATGACGCTCCAGACCTCGTTCAGTCCCTCGAGGGGCTCCTGCCCAGAAACCCTCGCTTCATCGGGCTCGTCGGCAGCCGCCGCCACACCGGGCACCACCTCGAAGCACTGCGCGCCAAAGGCGTCGGCGAGGACGTGATCGCCCGCATCCAGAGCCCGGTCGGCCTCGATCTCGGCGCCGCCACCCCCGCGGAGATCGCCGTCTCGATCCTGGCTAGGATCGTCGCCAAGCGCCGCGGGCGCCACGGAGGCTGGCTGCTGGATCGCGGCTGAGACCGGGGCTCCGCGACCTACACTCGGCTGCGTGTCAATCCAGCCCGGGACTCGGCTCGGGGCGTACGAAGTCAAGTCGCTGATCGGTCAGGGCGCCATGGGTACCGTGTACCTCGCTCGCCACGAGGACCTCGACCGCACGGCCGCGGTCAAAGTCATGCAGGCCATCGGCGACGATCCGCTCGCGGTGGGACGCTTCCGCCGCGAGGGCAGGGCCATCGCCCTACTCCGCCATCCCAACATCGTCACGGTGTACGACTACGGCGAGCACGACGGAACGCCGTACATGATCGAGGAGTACATAGCCGGAGGCAGCCTGGCCACACGCCTCAAGGACGCCGCCAGGCCCGACCGGCGCGCCACGATCCGGCTGCTCCGTGGCATGGCCGCCGGGCTGGACTACGCCCACCAACGCGGCGTGGTCCACCGTGACGTCAAGCCGGCGAACGTGCTCATGGCCCCTGACGACACGCCGGTGATCGCCGACTTCGGCCTGGCGAGGGTCGACCAGCAGGCCACGATGACGGCCTCAGGCGTCGCGACGGGCACACCCGCGTACATGGCCCCGGAACAGATCCTCGACGACGGCGAGATCGGCCCGGCGACCGACATCTACGCGCTCGCGACGGTGGCTTACGAGATGCTGACCGGCCGCTTCCCCCACGAGTCGGACAACGTGATGAAGCTCCTCATGAGCAAGGTGCGCGACGACCCGACGCCGCCTAGCGCCCGTGACCCTCAGCTGCCGCGCCGAATCGACAGCGTGCTGCTGCGCGGCCTGGCACGGCAGCCGTCCGCCCGCTGGAAGAGCTGCTCGATGATGGTCGAGGCGCTGGCCGCCGTGCTCGAGCCGAAGACCGACCTCTTCGCTGCTACGCAGCCGATCGCCACCGGCGGGCTCCGCGGATGGCTCGGTGGTTGGAGGCGCGACTGGCTGAATCGGGCTTGGCTGGGCCTGCCGGTGATCGCGTTGGTCGCCCTGATCGTTGTGTTCATCGTGATTCCGCGCCTCACCCAGCACCCGAGCGTTCCCGGACCTGCCGCGGGATCGTCGGTGGTGCCATGCGCCCCAGTCACGCCAACCCAGCCTCAGGTCTCTGCCAGTCCCAACCCGGCGACCGCCGGCGAGGCCGTCAGCTTCGCGGCCTCCGGGTTCCAGACGAGCGATCCGCTGTTCATCGTCATCGACGGCGCCGGCGACTGCACCAACCCCACTTCTGGAACCAAGGTCTACAACACGTCGAGCTACGCCGACCCCGTCCGGACCGAACCATCGCCCCTGCCGGACACCGTCACCCCGGGCAGCTACCAGCTCAGGGCGTGCAACCAGCGCCCGGGCGAGCAGCCGGGCAACTGCGTCCAGGTCCCCTTCATGGTGATCGCGGGCCTAAGCCCGTCGCCGGCTGAAACGCCGTCACCGGCTCCGTCGGTCTCGCCCAGTTAAGTGCGCTGGAAGGCGCCCACCGCCACCGCATAATCAGGAACCGTGTCGATAGGAACCGGGACGAAGCTGGGGCAGTATGAAGTCCAGGACTTCATAGGCCAAGGCGCCATGGGCGTCGTCTACCGCGCCTATCACGCCCAGCTCGCGCGCACCGGTGCTGTCAAGGTCATGCAGGCGATAACACCGGACGAGGACTCGATCGCGCGCTTCCGGCACGAGGCGCAGGCCATCGCCCAGATGCGCCACCCAAACATCCTCAACGTCTTCGATTTCGGGGAGTACCAGGGGACGCCGTACATGATCGTCGAGTACGTGCCGGGCGGAAGCCTCGCGAGCAAGCTGAGCGGAGCGCAGCTCGATCAGGCGGTGGCTCTCAAGTATCTCCGCGGCATCGCCGCGGGTCTCGACCATGCGCATGGGCTCGGGATCGTCCACAGGGATGTGAAGCCGGCCAACGTCCTCCTCGAAAAAGACAACACGCCTGTGATCGCCGACTTCGGCCTGGCGAAGTTGCTGCAGGGCTCGTCGCTGAAATCGATGACCGGTGTGACCACCGGCACGCCGGCTTACATGGCCCCCGAGCAGGTGACCGGAAGCCACGCCGGCCCGCCCGCCGACCGCTACTCGTTGGCGACGATCGCTTACGAGATGCTGACCGGCGTCATCCCCTTCGACGGCGAAGGGTTGATGGAGGTCCTCTATGCGCAGGTGCACCGCGATCCGCTGCCGCCGAGCGCCCGCAACAGCCAGCTCAGCGCGGACGTCGACGCGGTCGTGATGCGCGGACTGGCCAAGGATCCGGCCGCGCGCTGGGAGAGCGCCACCGCGTTTGTCGACGCGCTGGCCGCCGCCCTGGCCGGGAAGCCGGTACCCGCTGCGGCGAGGACCGTGGTCATGGCGCCGCAACTCGCCTCGACACTTCCGCTCGCTGCGCCAGTCGCGGTGGCGGCGGCTGTGCCCGCGGTGGCAGCCCGCGCCCGCGCGGTCAACCCCAGCGCGACCGTCGCCGTGCCTTACCCGGCACCCGCCCCGCCGGTGACTGAGAAGAAATCGCACAAGCGCCTCTACGCGATCCTCGCCGCGGTCGCTGTGCTTCTCCTCCTAATCTCGAGCTTCCTGTTTATCGTGGCGTTGCGCACGCCGACGCTGTCGCTGTCTTCGTCGACCGTCACCGCCGGTGACACAGTCGTCGTGAACGCGACCAACGTGCCCGCCAACCAGACCGGCGAGATCCAGCTGCGCAGCACTCTTCACATCTTTCCTTTTCACGCGGACTCGAACGGCCATGTCAGCGTGCCCATCCAGGTGCCGCGCAACATCGGAGCCGGCGATCACACGGTGACGATTTGCTGGGCGTCCAGGTGCCGCAACTCGGTGACGCTTCATGTAGTCGAGCAAGACTTTTCGTTCGCCTCGCCAACACCAGGAAGCACACCCGGTGCCACGCCCGGGGCGAGCCCGAGTCCGATCACTACGCCTGGCAGCAGCCCAACTCCGACAGGGGGGACTTCAAGCAGCCCTGGCCCGAGCCCTGTTCCGTCCCCGAAGCCGACTCCCACCCCTCCGCCTCCATCACCCGTGATCTCGATCTCGAACTACAACATCAAGATCCTCACCGGCACCGAGACCGTTTACGGCGTCCACTTCAGCCCGGGAAGCTCAGTGACGATCGCCTTCGTCCAGGGATCCGTCACGACGTCCGAGGGGAGCGCCGGAGTCAGCTCGAGCGGTTACTTCTCCAAGACGTTCACAGTCCCGGCAACAGCGATCGTGGGACCGGCCGCGGTGAAAGTCTGCGGCACCAACGGCTGTCTCTACGCATCCGTCAACGTGAACCTGACCGGCTAGAAAACCTCCGCAGCGATCAGGTCGTCCAGTGTCTCGCGGCGGCGCATCACGTGAACTTTTCCATCTCCAACCATCAGCACCTCGGGTCGCGGCATGCCGTTGTAGTTGCTCGCCATCGCCAGGTTGTATGCGCCGGCTGCGGGCATGGCGATCACATCCCCGGTTTTGAGGTGGGGCATCTCGATGTCAGTGATCAGGATGTCGGTCGACTCGCAGTACTTGCCCGCGATCGTCACCTTGCCGTCGGTCGCGCGATCGGGGGCCGACGCGAGAAATGCTTCGTATCGAGCCCCGTAGAGCTTGGGCCTGATGTTGTCTCCCATGCCGCCGTCGACCGCGACGTAGCGGCGGACGCCGGGAATGTCTTTGATCGAACCGACGGTGTAGAGGGCGACGCCGGCGGGTCCAGCGATCGACCGCCCCGGTTCGACCACGAGCTCCGGAATCTGGAGATCCCGAAGGACGCATCCCGTCTCGAGCGCGTGGCGGACGACCTCGACGAAATGACGAGGCGTCGGCGGGTCGTCTTCACGCGTATAGGCGATCCCCAGGCCACCGCCGGCGCCGAGCATGCGAGGTTCGAATTTCAGCTCGTCTCGAAGCCTGACGAGCAGGTCGAGCATGATCCCCATCGCCTGCTCGTACGCGCCAAGGGACAGGATCTGGGAGCCGATGTGCGAATGCAGCCCGACGACCTCGAGGCGTGGATGCTTCAGCGCCTCGGCGATCGCAGCGAACGCCGCACCGGATTCGATCGAAAACCCGAACTTCGAATCCAGCTGGCCGGTCGAGATATGCGCGTGGGTGTCCGGCGCGACCCCGGGTGAGATGCGCAGCATGACCGGCGTGCGCTTGCCTTCAGGCACGACGCCGCGGAGCAGCTCGAACTCGTACGAGCCGTCGATGACGATCATGGCCCCGGCGTCGTACGCGGCTTGCAGGTCTTCGAGGCTCTTGTTGTTGCCGAGAAAATGGATGCGATCGGCTTTCGTCCCCGCCTTCAGGGCCAGATACAGCTCACCTGCCGAGACCACGTCGAGCCCAAGGCCTTCTTCCGCAACAATGCGCAGGAATCGCGGCGACGCGAACGCCTTGGCCGAGTAGAGCACATGGCCGGCAGAGCCCATTGCGGCCACGTACTCGGAGGCACGCTGGCGAACGGTGGCCTCGTCGTACACATATAGAGGAGTGCCGTGTTCGCGAGCCAGGTCGACCAGGTCACAACCGCCCACCTCCATGTGGCCGGCGGCGTTGACCCGGTACGTGACCGGGAAGAGCAAAACTAGTTCGCTAGTTCGGCGACGAGCCGCAGGAGCCGCAGCCGCCGCCGCAGCAGCCACCACCGGTCTGCTCGCTTCCAAAATCGAGCGAGGAGGCCGGTTCGCCGCCAGTCACCGCGAAGCTCGAAACGAGCACTCTCGTCTTGGTCGACTCGCACGCGGGGCACATCTGGCTCGTGTCCCGTTCCGCGAACCGGGTCAGGACTTCGAACTTCCCGGAGCAGCTCTCGCACCGATACTCGTAGATGGGCATCTCAATGCAAGATTCTAAACTCGCCGAGTTCGCGCGATTGATATCGGAATGGCCGGGGCTGATGGCGAAGCCCGATCGCGCGCTGATCGACGACAGCCTGGTGCTCCTGAAGCACCTTGGCGCTGCGCGCACCCTGGTCGATGTCGGCTCTGGCGCGGGCCTGCCGGGCATCCCGCTCAAGATCGCCCGGCCCGAGCTCCACGTGACCCTCATCGAATCCGACCAGGCGAAGGCGGCGTTCCTGGTGCACGCGTGCGCCACGCTCCGGCTTAATGGCGTCGAGGTGGTGGCCCGGCGTGCAGAAGAGGCCGGTCACGATCCGGCACTCCGGGAGAAATTCGACGTCGCGGTCGCCCGGGCCCTGGCGCCGCTGCCGGTGCTGGTGGAGCTCTGCCTGCCGCTCGTGCGCGTGGGAGGGCGTTTGCTGGCCCAGAAGACCAGGGGCGAGGATCCGGCCGCCGCGGCTCATGCGATCGAGCTGCTCGGCGGCGAGATGTCAGGTGTCCTGGCGGCGCCGTCCGTTGCGCGGGCCGCGGGGACCGTGGTCGTCATCGACAAGGCACGGCCTAGCTCCCAGCAATATCCCCGCCGCCCCGGGGTGCCCGCCCGCAAGCCGCTCTGAAACAGAAACGGCGCGAGCCACACAGGACCCGCGCCGCCGAGCGGTGATTACCGGTTGGTTTTGGAATCAGTCCAGGACAGCCTTCCCGCCGGCCTGGATGGTCTTGAGGTTGCCGAGGGCGAGGGTCTGGACCGGCTTTGGAAGCGCCGCGTACTGCAGCGAGGTCCCATCCGCCTGGCCGTCGGTGACGAGCCACTTGAACAGGAACACGAGCGCCCTGCCTTTGGCGGCGTCGGAGACGGAGGTCGGAAGGATCACCCAGCTGAATCCAGCGATCGGGTAAGTGTCGTTGCCGGGCTCGTTGGTGATCGAGAAGTTGGTCGGGCCTACGCTGGTGTTCTGCGCGGCGGCGGCGGTGGCTCCCGCCACGCTGGCCTGCACGTAGTTCCCGGCTGCGTTCTTGATGTATGCCTGGGTCATGCCGGTCTGCACCACGTAAGCGAGCTCGACGTAGCCGAGTGCTCCGGCGGTCGAGGTGATGGCTTGTGCAACGCCCTGGTTGCCGCTCGCACCGATGCCGGCCGGCCACTTGACCGCCTTGGCGACGCCCACGTTCGACTTCCACTCGCTCGACACCTTGCCGAGATAGTCGGTGAAGTGGTAAGAGGTGCCACTGCTGTCGGAACGATGGACGACCTGGATGGCGCTGCTCGGCAGCGTGACGCCGGAGTTGATCGCCGTGATCGCCGGGTCATTCCACTTCGTGATGTGGCCCAGGAAGATGTTGGCGAGCGTCGGACCGTCGAGCTGCAGCTTGCTGACGCCCGACAGGTTGTAGGCGATCGAGATGACGCCAAGGGTCGTTGGAATCTGCGTCAACGCGCCCGCGCCGCCGGTGACCTTCGCGATGTCGGCGTCACCCATCGGCACGTCGCTGGCCCCGAAGTCAACGGTGCCTTTCTGGAACTGCGAGATGCCCGCGCCCGAGCCGACGGACTGGTAGTTCACGGTCACGGCCGGATATTTCGCGTTGTAATCGAAAAATGCCTTCTGGTAGAACGGCGCGGGGAAAGTCGCCCCTGCGCCCGTAAGGGACCCGCTGCCGACATCGACCGGGGTCGGTGATGCCGTGGCGGTGCCGTTGCCACCACAGGCGGCGGCGAACATGGCGGCCGCAATGCCGACGAGCACCGCCCGCCCGACTTGTCTGCCTGCAAACATCGAACCCTCCTCCACCTTTGAACGCGGTATTACGGTCTTCAAACTACCCAGCCCCGTTTAAGGAGGGGTTAACTCGCGCTTAAGCGCTACCGCGATCGGACCGCTCATATACTCCGGCCGTGATCTGGGATCGCGGCCGCAACGAGGAGCAGCCGGAGAGGCGCTTGGCGCAGCGCGACCCCTTTGCGGCGCTCCTCGAACACGCGCCGGTAATGGCTCTCCTGTTGGACGAGGCGGGTCGCGTCGTCAGCGCCAACCGGGCCGCACGCGAGCTCTTCGAGATCGAGCTCGATCGGCTGCCGGCGAGCCTCGTTGAGGTGACGCTCGAGGCGAGCTTGCTGGACGTCCTCAGCGGAACCGCCAACGAGGCGGAGGCGCACCTCGTGCACCATCGACGCACCGTTATGGTCAGGCTCGAGCCGAGCCTCCGCGCGGGTGAGACGTTGATGTTCCTCACCGATGTCACCGAGCTTCGCCGTCTGGCCACGGTTCGACAGGAGTTCGTCGCCAACCTGGTCCACGAGCTGAAGACGCCGATCACCTCGCTGCGCCTGACGGCCGAAAGCCTCCTGAGTGACCCTTCGCCGAAAGACAGGCACAGGTTTGCGGACCGGCTGGTCAAGGAGGCCGACCTCCTGAGCAAGATCATCGACAACCTGCGCCAGCTGGGCGATATCGAGAGTCGCACGATGGCGGTGGAGACGTCGCAGTTCGACCTCGCCGAGCTGGTCAAGGAAAGCATCACCCGGCTCGGCATCGACCGGCCGGTCAACGCGGACATACCTCCCGCGCTGGCTGTGACCAGCGACCGGCCGAAGCTCGTCCAGGCACTCGACAACCTCCTCGACAACGCCGCCAAGTTCTCGCCCCCCGGCTCGGCCATCGACGTGAGCGCCCTGGTCGCCGGCGACGAGGTCCGGCTCAGCGTCCGCGACCGCGGCTCCGGGATCTCGCCTGAGCACTGGAGCCGGGTCTTCGAGCGCTTCTACAAGGTCGATCGCGCGCGCCCGCGCGAGGCCGGCGGCTTTGGTTTGGGCCTGGCCATCACCAAGCATCTAGTGCAGGTCCTTGGAGGCCGGATCTGGACCGAAACCGCCAGGGACGGCGGCCAGGTGTTCACGATCGCAATCCCGAAAGAAGCCTTAACGAGCCCATAAACCGGCCTTAACCGGAGACCCCGTATCTTAGGCATCGGGTTGGCGGACGCTAGACCGATCATTCAGACTCTGGCGCTATCAGGGAGGCCGGAGCTTCGAGCGATGCCGGGATCCGCTCAGACGAAGCTGAAGGTCGACTCTCTTTCCTTTTTCTATGGCAAGACCCGCGCGCTCAAGGACGTCACCTTCGAGATCCCCGAGCGGCGGATAACGGCCATCATCGGGCCCTCCGGTTGCGGCAAGACCACTCTCCTGCGCGTCTTCAACCGCATGTACGACCTGGTCCCCGGCGCGCGCGCGCAGGGCACGGTGATGCTCGACGGCAGTGACGTCGTGACCACGACGAAGCTCCTCGACTTGCGCCAGAAGGTGGGCATGGTCTTCCAGCGCCCAAGCCCGTTTCCCATGTCGATACACGACAACGTCGCCTTCGGGCCGCGGCTGCTGGGCTGGAGCAAATCGCGCATCAACGACATCGTCCGGCGGAGCCTCGAGAGCGCAGCCCTCTGGGATGAGGTCTCGGATCGCCTCGATGAACCAGGCACGTCGCTCTCCGGCGGCCAGCAGCAAAGACTCGTCATCGCGCGATGCTTGGCGGTGAGCCCTGAGGTGATCCTCATGGACGAGCCGTGCTCCGCGCTCGACCCGATTGCCACGCTGAAGATCGAGGACCTGATGGTCGAGCTGGCGCGCGAGTACACGATCGTGATCGTGACCCACAACATGCAGCAGGCCGCGCGGGTCTCCGACTTCACCGCTTTCATGCTCATGAACCCTGAGGGACGGCACGGCGAGCTCATCGAGTTCGCACCCACGGCCGATCTCTTCAACGCTCCACGCGATCCGAGGACTGAGGCTTACATCACCGGACGCTTCGGCTAGACGAATTTGCCACGCCTGACATTCGAAAAAGAGCTGGCGAGCCTCCGCGAATCGCTCGTGCGCATGGGCACGCTCGTCGAATCGCAGATCGAGGCCTCACTGGACGCCCTGCGCAGGCGCGATGGTCCCGCGGCCGAGAAGGTGCGCGCTCAGGACCAGTATCTCAACGAGCTCTTCAAGACGATCCGAGAGCAGATCTTCATGGTCATCGCGACCCAGCAGCCGGTGGCGCGCGACCTTCGCCGCCTCATGGGCATCCAGTACATAGCCACCGAGCTGGAGCGGATGGGTGATTACGCGGTCCGCATCGGGCGGATGACCAAGACCCTTGTCGCGCTCCCCGACCGGCCGCTGCGCGCGGAGTTCGGGCTCATGGGCGACCTCGCCATCGGCCAGGTGCACGACATCTTGGAAGCCCTCATCGACGAGAACGAGGCGCACGCGCGCGAGGTAGCGGGCCGCGACAACGAGATCGACCGCCTCTACCACCGCGTGTTCGACGAGCTGATATCCGAGATCGGCAGGGGCCACACAGACTCCGACGGCGCGCTGCGCGCGGTGACGCTGCTGCTGGTCGCCCACAACCTCGAGCGCATCGCCGACCGCGTGACCAACGTCGCTGAGGACATCGTGTTTCTGGAGACCGGCCAGGTGGTCGAGCTCGGATGAGTCGCGCGGCCGCGGCCAACTCCGGCCGCGTGCTCGTCGTCGAGGACGACGAGGGCATCCGCGACATGCTGAAGTACAACCTCACAGCCGCAGGCTTCTCAGTGCAGGAAGCCGCCGACGGCGCGTCGGGCTTGCGAACCGCCCGCACCTCTCGGCCGGATCTGGTGCTGCTCGACCTGATGCTTCCGGGCATGAGCGGCTTTGACTTCTGCCGGGCGCTTCGCAAGAGCAGCCGCGTCCCGATCATCATCATCACCGCCAAGGACTCCGAGGTCGACAAGATCGTCGGGCTCGAGCTCGGCGCCGACGACTACATCACCAAGCCGTTCTCGATTCGCGAGGTGCTGGCGCGAGTGCATGCGGTCCTCCGCCGTGCTCAGCCGGAGGCCAACGAGCCGAAGTCGATCCCGGAGCAGGACTCGATCGGCGCCTTCAGCATCAACCGCGCAGCGCGGCGAGTGATCCTCGACGGAGCCGATGTCAAGCTCACGGCCCGCGAGTTCGACCTCATCTCCTACCTGCTCGCTTTCCCCGGACGGGTCCACACCCGCGACGCCCTGCTCGAGAACGTGTGGGGCCGTGAGTTCACGGGCGACCGCAAGACGGTCGACGTGCACGTTAGGTGGCTGCGCGAAAAGTTCGCGGCGCGTGCGCCATTCGAGATCGTCACGGTCCGCGGCATCGGCTACCGGCTCGACCGCCAGGTCGAGCCGGCCGACCTGCCCGGCGGCCCGCAGGAACAGGTCCCGGTCACGACGCGAGGAAGTCACGTTGGCGGCCGCGGTCGATAGCCCGGCGCTGCCCGTAGCCTCGATCCCCCGGCCGCCAGACCGGTACCGCACCATCACAGCGTTCATCAGCTGGGCGGCGCCAGCATCGCTGATCCTCATCGTCGCCGTCTTGATCCAGCAGGCATGGCCGTCCGTGACCAGGTTCGGCCTCGGATTTCTCGTCGGCCAGGATTGGAACCAGGTCACGAACACCTTCGGCGCGCTCCCGTTCATCTTCGGGACCGTCGTCACGAGCGCGATCGCGCTTGCCATCGCGCTCCCGGTGGGAATCGCGGTCGCGGTCCTCCTCGCCGAACCCGGTTCGCAAGGCTTACGCGGAGCTCTCGGCACCGGCATCGAGCTCCTGGCGGCGATCCCGAGCGTCGTCTACGGAATCTGGGCCCTGTACGTGCTGGCGCCGTGGGCCCTGCTGCACATCGAAACTCCGATCACAGACCACCTCGCCTCGGTCCCGTTCCTCGGCGGTGTGCCACGACAGACCAGCCTGTTCACGGCGGCGCTGGTGCTCGCGGTGATGATCCTTCCCACGCTGGCGGCGGTGTCCAGGGACGTGATCCGCGCGGTCCCGCGGGGGCTGCGCGAGTCGACCGTCGCACTAGGGGCGACATGGTGGGAGACGACGTGGCACGTGATCCTGCCGGCCGCGCGTGCCGGCATCTTCGGCGCCACTGTCCTGGCGCTCGGCCGAGCCCTCGCCGAGACCGTCGCCGTCGCCATGGTCATCGGCAACCGGCCCGAGATCCCACACTCGATCTTCTCGCCCGGTTACACGCTGGCCGCGGTCATCGCCAACGAATTCGTCGAGGCCACCGGGGACGTCTACCAGGGAGCGCTGGTCGAGATCGGTCTGGTCCTCATCCTGGTCACGCTCACGGTCAACGTGGTGGCTCTCCTTCTCGTCCATTCCGCGAAGGCACGGGCGGCGATATGAGACACAACCTCATGCGGCGGTTCGGCAGCAGCTTCGCGATGGCGGCCATGTACGCGCTGACCGTGCTCGCGCTCGTCCCGCTCGGCCTGGTGCTGTGGTTCACGATCGCCAAGGGACTGCCTGCCGTGACCAACCTGGAATTCTTCGTCAACTCGCAGCGCCCGAGCGGAATACCCGGAAGCGGTGTCGCCAACGCGATCGTGGGCAGCGCAATCATCGTCGGCCTCGCCTCGGTGGCCGCGATCCCGATCGGCGTGCTCAGCGGCGTCTACCTGGCTGAGTACGGTTCGGGTCGTTGGGCCAGCTGGGTCAGGCTCGCGAGCGACGTGCTGGTGGGAGCACCATCGATCGCGCTCGGCCTCTTCGCGTATGCGCTGGTGGTCGTGCCACAACATCACTTCTCTGGGACGTCGGCTTCGGTAGCGCTGGCGATACTGATGCTGCCCGTGGTGATTCGCACCACTGAGAGCGCGGTCGGGCTCATCCCGAACGGACTGCGCGAGTCGGGCCTGGCGCTCGGCTTGCCGCGCTGGCGCGTTTCGCTGCAGCTGATTCTTCCGGCCGCCGCACCAGGTGTGATCACAGGCGCGCTGCTCGCAGTGGCGCGCGCAGCAGGCGAGACGGCGCCGGTGCTGTTCACAGCTCTCGGCAACCAGCGTCTGTCGTTCGATCCGAGCCATCCAATGTCTACGCTGCCGCTTGTCGTCTTTCGCGATGCCCTCACCCCATACAAGGACCTGCAGCAAGAGGCATGGGGCGCGGCGCTGGTGCTCGTGTTCATGGTGCTCGTCATCAACCTTGGCAGTCGCTGGGTGCTGCGGCGCCAGATCGCACTCGCAAGACAGCTCTAGGCTTTTTGTTCAAAGACTATGGACAGGATCGGCCGCCCAGGTAAACTCAATCACTGCCCGTCATCGGTAAAGAGAAAAACGTCCTAGCCCGCCGATCAAGCAGACGAAGGAGCAATGTTGGCCACCAAGATTCTCGAATTGACCGATGTGAACGTCATCAGGGCGGCGGGTGGGGTCGTGTATCGGACCGACTCATCCGGCGACACTGAGCTCGCAATCATCCACCGCCCCGCGTATGACGACTGGACTCTGCCCAAGGGAAAGGTCGAACCGGATGAATCGCCCGAGGACTGCGCTCTGCGCGAAGTACGCGAGGAGACCGGCCTTCGCTGCGTGATCGAGCGCCCTCTCGGGTGCACCGCCTACGTCGATCGGCGCGGCCGCGACAAGGTGGCCTGCTACTGGCTGATGGAGGCCAAGGGCGGGCGCTTCCGGGCCGGGATCGAGGTCGACAAGCTGGTGTGGCTGAGCGTCGAGGACGCGATCAAGCGCCTGACCTACCCGCGCGACAAGAAGCTCCTGGAGCAGCAGGATCTCTAAGTAGCCCTGCGGGAGATCCCGACCTCCCAACGTCTAAGCTGAATTCGTGCAGACCGCGACCGCCGATCGCCTGGTCATCGCCGGCATCGAGCTTCGCTCGCGCCTGTTCGTGGGCACGGGCAAGTACGCCGACAACGAGACGATGGTGACTGCGCTCGAAGCCTCGCGGTGCGAGCTCGTGACGGTGGCACTGCGCCGCCTCGACCTGGACGATCCCAACAAGAAGACCATCCTCGACCTCATCGATTGGAAGCGGTATCGCATCCTTCCCAACACCGCGGGCTGCCGCACCGCCGACGAAGCGATCCGGATCGCCCGGCTCGCGCGCTCGATGGGCCTTTCGGATTGGGTGAAGCTCGAGGTCATCCCGGATCCGCGCTATCTCTTCCCTGACCCTGAGGAGACGCTCAAGGCGGCGCGATCTCTCGTGACCGAGGGCTTCAAGGTCCTCCCGTACATCAACGCCGACCCGGTGCTGGCGAAGAAGCTGCAGGAGATCGGCACCGTCACCGTGATGCCGCTGGGCTCTCCCATCGGCTCCGCGCAGGGGCTGCAGACGCTGCAGCAGATCCGGATCATCATCGAGGAGGCGACGGTTCCCGTAGTCGTCGACGCCGGGATCGGTTCGCCTTCGGATGCAGCTCTCGCCATGGAGCTCGGCGCCGACGCCGTGCTGGTCAACAGCGCGATCGCCCTCGCGCAGGACCCGGCGCTGATGGCGGACGCGATCGCGGGCGGGGTGGAGTCGGGCCGCAAGGCCTACATTGCAGGGCTCATCCCCAAACGCGTGGAGGCCAGCCCCAGCTCGCCCACCGAGGGCATTTCGCCTTCCCGCTAGTCACACCAGTCGCGATGGCGATCGTCAGCACAGCGAGCGCCGGGATGAGAGCGGCGGGGCGCGCCACGATCTTGCAGCTCCGCGCTCCGCAATCGACAGCAGGCGCCGTTGAGAAAGAGGCGTCACAGCTCGTGACCACCTCGCCGGTGCCGGTCGTGGTCAGCTCGCGGTGCGACATCGCGCTCGCGGCAGGCGCGGCGGGTGTGAACCTGCCGGAGAGCGACATCCCGGTCGAGGCGGCACGCTCGCTGATGGGCGAGCGCCTGGTCGGCCGGTCGGTCCATTCGCTCGACGGCGCCCTGCGCGCCGAAAGCGAGGGCGCGGACTTTGTGATCTTCGGTCCGGTGTGGGCAAGCGTGAGCCATCCCGGTTCTGCGCCGGTCGGTATCGAGGCACTCGCCGAGGTGGTGCACGCTGTCGACATTCCGGTGCTGGCGATCGGCGGCGTCACGGAGGAGCGCATCGCCGCATGCCGTGATGCGGGCGCCGCGGGTTACGCCGCGATCGGTCTGTTCGAATGATTGCCGTGCAGATCAACGGCCGGCGTGTCGAGCTCGAAGCACCGACCGCGCTGCTCGCCTATCTCGAGAAGCTTGGTGTGAGCCCGCGCGCGGTGGCTGTCGAGCACAACGGCGCCATTGTCGAACGGTCGCGCTACGCGGAAGCGACGCTCGACGACGGTGACATCGTCGAGATCGTGCGCATGGTCGGAGGTGGCGCTAGCGCTGCGGCGCCTTCTCCCTGATCGCCGCCTCGGCCTCGACCCGCTCGTCCCAAGGCTCGGCGCCCGCGGCCATCTGCATGGTGCGTTCGTGTCCCTTGCCGGCCAGGAGGACCGTGTCCCCCGGACGCGCCAGGTCGATCGCGCGCCTGATCGCGGCCTGCCGGTCGATCACGATCTCGTAGTCACGCCCGGGGGCCTTGCCCACGACGCCCGACTGCACGTCACGCGCGATGTCCGCCGGGTCTTCGCGGAGCGGATCGTCGGTCGTGATGATGAAGAAGTCGGATAGATCGGCCGCCGCCTTGCCCATCCCGGGCCGGTCGTGGTCGGAACGTGCCGTCGAGCCGAAGACCGCGATCAGCCGGCCTAGCGTGAAGGGACGCAGCTCTGCCAGCGCGCTCGCGAGCGCGCCGGCCGAATGCGCGAAGTCGATGAAAACACTGAAGTCCTGGCCGAGGTCGACGCGCTCCAGCCGCCCTCGAACGCCGTCGAAACCCGCCAGCCCAGGGCCGATCTCCTCCACGGGCACCCCGACCGCGAGGCAGACGCCGGCTGCGCAGAGCGCGTTGTAAACGTTGAAGCGAGCAGGCACCGCCAGCGAGACCTCTGTCTCGCCCGCCGGCGTCTTCAGCCGGAAGCGCGAACCGGTCGCGCTCATCGACAGGTCGAGCGGATGCAGGTCGGCGGCGGTGGTGAGGCCGTAAGACCACCGGCGCGCGATGGACCGGCGCGAGAGCCGTTCATAGCTCGGATCGTCGCGATTGAGGACGGCGGTCTTCTCGATGCCCTTGTCGGCGCCTGCAGCGGCTAGATCGATGAGGCGACCCTTCGCCTCGAGGTAGTCCTCCCATGTCGCGTGGTAATCCATGTGGTCGTGTCCGACGTTGGTGAACGCCGCCACATCGAAGTCGCAGGCACGCACACGTTCCTGAACCAACGCATGAGAGGTCGTCTCGATGACGGCGCACTTGACGCCGGCGTCGACCATGCGGCGCAGCCACTCCTGCACCTGCGGGGCTTCGGTCGTTGTCTGGCCGGTGGTGTTGTCGGTCTGGTCTCCGCTCACCGTGAACGCCACCGTGCTCATCGCCCCGGCGACCACCCCACCGGCCATCAGCACGTGCTCGGCCATGTGGGTGACGGTCGTCTTGCCGTCGGTGCCCGTGATCCCCGCCACATAAAGAAGACGCGAGGGGCGCCCGTAGAACTCCGCCGCGATGTCGGCCAGTCCCGAGCGTGTCGAGGGAAGCCTCAGGATGGGCGTACCCGCCGGAACTTCGACTGGGCGCTGAGCGGCGACCGCGACCGCACCCGCGGCCACCGCGTCGGCCGCATACGCGTGACCATCGGAGCGGATCCCGGCCACGGCGACGAACAGGTCGCCGGCTTTGACCCGCCGGGAGTCGTACGCGATGCCGCGGACGTCGACATCGCCGGCGCCTTCGAGCGACGCCTCAGGCACTCCTCGCGCCAGCTCGTCCAACCTCATGTCTGCTTCGCAGCATAATCGGCCATGTGATCGCCGCGATCGGAGGCCGCGCGTTCGAGTGGGGCAGCCGCACGTACGTGATGGGCATCGTGAACGTCACCCCGGATTCGTTCAGCGGCGACGGGCTGGGTGACGATCGTGACGCCGCCGTGGCCCAGGGACTGCGCATGGTCGAGGAAGGCGCCGATCTCCTGGACGTCGGTGGCGAATCCACCCGGCCGGGCCACGTTCCCATCAGCGCAGGCGAGGAGATCGCGCGTACCGAAGAGGTCGTCCGCCGACTCTCGAAGGAATCGGGCGTGCCCGTTTCCATCGACACGTACAAGATCGACGTCGCCGAGGCGGCCGTGGCCGCGGGCGCCACGATGGTCAACGACGTGTGGGGTCTGGCCCGCACGCCGGTCCTGGCCGAGCTCGCGGCGCGTCATGACTGCGCGCTCGTCCTCATGCACAACCAGAACGGCACCGAGTACCCGGGTGACGTGATGACCGAAGTCAAACGATTCCTGCGCGCGTCTGTCGAAGCCGCGATCGCGGCGGGTGTCCCGCGTGAGCGCATCCTCGTCGATCCCGGCATCGGGTTCGGGAAAACGGCGGACCAGAACTGGGAGGTCATGCGGCGGCTGGAAGAGCTGCGAGAGCTCGGGCAGCCCGTGCTGATCGGAACCTCCCGCAAATCGTTCATCGGCAAGCTCCTCGACGTCCCCGTCACCGATCGCGTTGAGGGCACCGCCGCGACCGTAACCGCGGCCATCCTGCGAGGCGCGGATGTCGTGCGCGTCCATGACGTGCGCGAGATGATGCGAGTGGTGCACGTGGCCGACCGCATGAGTCGTTGACGGTCGCGTACCTCGGCCTCGGATCCAACCTCGGGAGGCGCGAACGCAACCTGAGCGCGGCGCGGCGGAGGCTGCGGCAGCGAGGAGTGCGAATACTGCGTCAAAGCCGCGTCATGGAAACCGAGCCATGGGGCGTGACGGACCAACCCCGCTTCTTGAACCAGGTCCTCGAGGTGGAGTGGCAGGGCTCGTCCCGCCGCCTGCTGACGACAGCAAAGGCGGTGGAACGCGAGGGTGGGCGTAAGCCCACACGTCGCTGGGGGCCGCGCGTCATCGACGTCGACATCCTGCTGTTCGGCAACGAGCGGGTATCAGAGCCGGACCTCGTGATCCCGCATCCGCGCATCGCCGAGCGGCCCTTCGTGCTGGCAGGCCTCGAAGAGTTAGGGGCCGGGGGCGGACGTGCCCCCGGCGCCCGGCCGGACCCGAAGAACCTGTAGCTCTATTCCGCTCCGAGGGTAAAGGAGCGGCGAAGGTCGTTGGCGTTGGCGTCCCTGGAGCCCAACGGGGCCACGTCCCAGCGGCGCTCGATGGTGGCGAGGATCGAGGTCGTGTCATAGAGCATGTGGTCGACGAAGTGTCGCTTCGCGAGTGGCGAGATCACGATCGTCGGCACGCGGCTGCCGGGACCCCATATGTCCGAGTGGTTGGCGTCGGTCGGCGGGGCGACGTGGTCCCAGAAACCGCCGTGCTCGTCGTAAGTGATGACGATGGCGGTATCGCTCCAGTTCGGACCGTTGCGAACGTCGTTGATGAGATCGAGAAGGTGCTGCTCACCGCGGAGCACGTCGGTGTACCCGGGATGCTCGTTGTCGGCCCCTATCGGCTTGACGAAGGAAACGGCAGGAAGTATTCCCGCTTGCGCTGCGGCGATGAACTCGGTCTCGTCCTTCAGGTGCGAACGGCCAGGCATACCCGGCGCGTAGTTGGCGAAGTAGTTAAACGGTTGATGGTGATACATGAAGAGCGAGTTGGGGTGCCCGGCGACGGCGTCGTTCCAGCCGCCTGAGTACCACGCCCAGCTCACGCCTTTGGCCGACAGCTCGTCACCGATGGTCGTGTTGTGCAAGAGCGGAAGCTGGCGAGCGCCCGCGATGGTCGGCACGCTGGCAGGAAAGATCGTGTTGATCGCGAAGTCGCCAGTCGCCTTGGTCGTCAGCTGGCCATCGTGACCGGCAACAGGTAGGCCGTTGGCTCCGAGAACGGTGTGCAGGTCATTCGAGCTGCCGTCGCTGACGGCATGCGAGTAAACCGGGGTGCACGCGCACACGAGCCACTGGTGGTTGAGAAACGAACCCCCGAACGCGGCGTGGAAGAAGTTGTCCGCCAGCACGTACTTTGCAGCCTCTTTCGCCACCGGCAGCTGTTCGGTCGGGTAGAAACCGATCGACAGCCCCTTGGCGTCGCTGACAGTCACGAACTGGTCCATCTTCCCGCCGTCGATCTGCACCTGCTCCTGGTAGTAGCGGTGCACGAGGTCCCTGGTCTTCTGATTGGCAGGGACGAATTTCGTGATGTCGAAGGGCTGATCAGGCAAGCAAGTGCCGATTAAATGGGGGTCTGTCTGGGGCAAGCATGTATACGGCTGTCCGGTCGCGAGATCGACCTGGGTGGTTGCGGTCTCGCTGGCGCGGCTGAGGCCGTTGGCTCCTGGAAACGAACCGTAGAGGTTGTCGAAGCTGTGGTTTTCGTCGTAGATGACGACCAGGTGATTGATGCCGGCGAGCGCCCCGATATTGCCTTCATCGCCTGGACCGTTGCTGGCTCCGGCCTGGACCGCGGTGAAGACCGGGCCCGCGGCCATGACCGTGAGCGAACCGATCGCGAAGGTCAAGACACGTCGTAGCGATCGAGTCAACGCCATCTCCTCCCATGAACCCCGCCTGTTCGAACGATGTGAGCCGAATATAGACCCCGCCCGACAAAAGGCAAGTGAAGGGATGTTTATAGGTTGGCTGCGCGGAGACTTAAAACCTAGGTCGGGCGGGCGTTCGTGAACCGGTATCCGATGCCAGGTACGGCGAGGATGTAGTAAGGGCGCGATGGCTGCGCTTCGATCTTGCGGCGCAGGTTGCGGATGTGCACGTCGATGACCCTGGTCTCGATCGGGTACTCGTAGCCCCAGATCGAGTTCAGGATCTTCTCCCGACTCAGCACCTTCCCCGCGTTGCTCGCGAGGAACGTCAACAGGTCGAACTCGGTGTGGGTCAGCTCGATCTCCTGACCACCCCGGTAGATGCGGCGCTCGTTGACGTCGATGACGAGGTCGCGGAACTCGAGCCGGTTGCGTGTGGCTTCGGCCGATTCCAGGCGCATGCGGCGCAGGTGGGCGGCGATCCGGGCCGCCAGCTCCCGCAAACGCAGCGGCTTGACGACGTAGTCGTCGGCGCCGATCTCCAGCGCGACCACGGCGTCGATCTCGTCGGAGCGCGAGCTCATCATGATCACGGGCACGGCGGTGTCCTTCTTGCGCAGCTCGCGGCACACGTCGAAGCCCGAGGCGTCGGGCAGGGCGACCTCGAGCAAGACCAGGTTCGGCCGGAGCGAGTCGATCTGGCGCAGCGCTTCCGCGCCGGTATCGGCCTCGACCACCTGGTAGCCGTCCTGGGCGCACGCCGAGCGCACGTCCCGCCTGGTCGCCGAATCGCCGTCGACGATCAGGACTTTTCGGGCCCCGTTCGACTGCGCCATCTCAAATATCCTAACCGATCTGAAGGATTGTTAGGAGATGTTGCGTTTCAGGCCCCGAATGCGGCCGCGTGCCTTCTTCTCCAGGCCGATCAGCCGGGAGCCGGCTTCCGAGAGGACGAGCTCCCAGGCGCCGGCGTATGCGACTTCGGCGCCGCCGAACTCGGCTTTGAAGAAGCCGAGGCCGTGCCAGGGGTGGTCCGGGCCGGCGCCAGGCGGCGGCACGCCCCACAGGTCGTAGTCCTGACAGCCGTCCGCAGCCGCGGCCTTGATCGCCGCCCACCAGGCGAGGTCGTTGGCCATCAGCTCCGGGTGGGCGCCGCTTCGTCCCGCGAACAGGTGGTAGGCACGGCCTGCGTGACGCGCGACCAGCACCGCCGACAGAGCTTCACGCGTCTCCGGATGGCGGCCGACATACGTGCGACACCAGGGCAGCTCGTCGAGCAGCAGCTGGTAGTAGCTCCTTGCCGGCAGGTGGATGGACTCGCGGCGCTCCACCGCCGCCGATTGGCGCTCCAGCTCCGCCGCGTCCTTGGCTTCTTCGACCACGACCCCGCGCCGCTCACCCGCCCTTATGTTGTAACGGCGCCCGTGCTTGAAGCCGGCCAGCATCTGATCAGGCGAAGCGAGTTTCAGTATGCGGGTGTGCTGCGGCTGCACCGGCGCGGCGGGCTTGAATCCACGCTCGCTCATCACGGCGCCGAAATCGCTCGGCGCCTCCGGCTCCACGGTGATGCGCGCGACCTTCGCGGAGCGCGCCCAATCGATGAGCGCACCGATGGCGTCGGGCGACGCCGGCACCGGTCCGCGCGGCACGTACGCCTCCCGCACCGGACCCAACCCGCGCAGCTGCACACTGGCCATCGCGCCGCCGGCGAGTCGCACCCGTTCGACGGTCCATCCCGCGTGCGATTGCACCTCGCCCCATCCCCAGGACTGCAGCAGTGGGGCGGGTGATGCGCGCTCGTCGAGCTCGCTATCCCAGGTCGCTCGTGCGCCGGTCATCCCGACTCCGTAGCGAGGTGACCCGTGTCGTTCACACCCGAGATCACGAATCGTCCATTGCGCTTTTCGATGATCGAGATCGAAGCATTCTCGATTCGAAACGGGAAGAGGCCGTGGTTCGGCCGGCCGACGACTCGATGCAGAGCGACCTGGATGACGCCGCCATGCGTGACGACAAGGACGTTCCCGTGCTCGTGTCGCTCGAGGATCGAGTCCAGCTCGGCGTTGACCCTGGTCTCGAATGGAACCGCGCCCTCCCCGCCGGGAACCACGTCCCAGCTGGGCTCCTCAGTCCACCGAGCCCAGGGTTCGGGGAATCGCTGCGCGAGCTCTTCCGTGGTCAAGCCTTCCCATTCGCCCAGGTATATCTCGCGCAGGGCAGCGGTCGTGGTCGGCGAAAGGCCGGTCTCCTCACCGATCAGCCGGGCGGTCTGGTGAGCGCGCTCGAGGTCGCTCGAATAGAAGCCGGCGAAGCGATTATTGGCCAGCCTCTTGCCCACTCGTCTCGCCTGACGGCGACCCTCTTCCGACAGGGGCGGGTCGAGCTGGCCCTGAATACGGTGTTCACGGTTCCAGGTCGATTGGCCGTGACGGACCAGCAACAATCGCGCGGGCGAAGGTTTGGAGGGGACGGGAAGCTCTGGGGGCTCCGGGCGCGCGGATCCGATCTTGATATCTATACTAACTTCTCTTAGACCACCGATCGGTGTTGGACCGATCTCGGGAGACGCATTTGCAGTCACACGGCACGCTCGCCGAAATCCCTCTTCGCTCGCTTCTGGAATCCGCCCAGGGTGAGAGGTCCACAGGTACCCTTACCCTTCGAAATGGCAACGGTGAGTCGACCGCGCTGTACTTTCTTTTCGGCCACCTTTTCCATGCTGAGGGCAACGGGAAAGCCGGCGACGACGCGGTCGTCAGCGCGTTGGCATGGACCAAGGGCGAGTTCGAGTTCGACGCCAAGGCCAAGCTGCCCGCGGACGAAACAGTCAAGGCCGGCATCCCCGAGCTCGTTCACGCGGCCGAGGCCGCGCCCAGAGACGCGCCGGCCCAGCCCGCGCCTGCGCCCACTGCCGAACCGCAGCCTGAGCGCCGTGAGCAACCCGTGTCGGAGAGGCACGTTGAAGCACCACAGCCGAGGCGAGGGGTGAAGCACAGACCGCAGCCCAAGCATGGACGCGAACCGATTCCGGTCCCCGCCGGCCAGGTCATCTACGACTCGTTGAAAACGTCGTTCGTCGATTTCCCGCGCCTGATCACGACCCTCGAGAAAGAGGGCTACACCGGCTACGTCCGCCTCCTCACCGACGATGCCGCCGGCCTCATCCTCTTCAGAGAAGGCTCGGCGCTCGAGTGTATGTACGACGGCGTGGGCGAGGCGCAGGGCCTGGTGCTCGGAAAGCAAGCACTGCATCAGTTCAACGAAGACGTCACCGGCGGCCACGGCGTCCTCGACGTCGTCGGGCTTTCGCCCGAGCTCATCGATGGTCTTTATGAGCTCACCGTCTCCAAGCCCATGTACACCGAGCTCTACGCAGGCTGGGTTGACATGAAAGCGCTCCTCAAGTTCTTGAGTGACCGCAAGCTGAGCGGGAGCGTGATGATCCGCGCCGCAGCAGGTACGGGCGTGATCATCCTTTCCGACGGCGATCTTGCCGGGGCATACACGAGTGAGTCTCGCGACATCTCCGACAAGCCCGACCGGGCGCTTGCTCTCTGCGATGACCCGAACGCGATGATCGAGGTCAAGTCCGCCGACACCACCAAGCACCCGCCGCTGGATGTCGACGAGGTGGTGGCGGGACAGAGGTCGGCGGCCCCGCGCAACCCGGCGCCCGCACCCGCACCCGCGGCTGCTCCCCCGCCCCCGCCACCAGCGCCGGCCGCGCAGCAGCCACCGACGCAGCAGTTCCCCGCCATTGCGACCCCGGCGCCGATTCCGGCGCCGCCGCCGCCCCCGCAGGCGCCCACCGCGACCTACCCAACGTTCCCGACGCCGCAGTCACCGCCCGTCGCCCCGACCACGCCACCCTCTTCGGCCGGTGGCCCACAGCTCGACTGGGGCTCGATCGTTGCCGAGCTGCAAGCGATGGCCGAGGACTCGCTGGGCAACAGGGCGCGCAAGGTGAAGGACATCCTCGGCGCGGCGGATCCGTCGCTTCCCGGCATCGAAGGGGCGATCGACCAGGTGCCGAGCATCTCGCTTCTGTTCGTCGACTCCTCGCGGCTCGAGCAGCTCGCGCAGGAGATGAGGGCGCGGCTCAAGTCACACCTCTAGGCCGAGGTTCGTCGTCAGCGGCCGCATTGCTCGTCCTGAGCGCGTTCGCGTCATGCGGAGGCGGCCCTCCACAGATCGTCGATTACTCGCCCGAGCGCGGCGCGATCGACGTCTCGACCGCGGCTCCGATCCGGATCGCTTTCGATCACGACGTCGACAAGAGGTCGGTCGAGAGCCGGCTGTCCCTGCTTCCCGCAACCGATGGCAGCGTCGTCTGGCTCGGGCCGAGATCGCTCGAGTACAAGCACGCGACCCTGGAGCCGAGCAGGATCTACGAGGTCGTCTTGCAGGCGGGCTACAAGGACCTCGCCGGCACCTCATACGCGCTTCGCCATCACTGGACCTTCACCACCGAACGCCCGCCGAACGTCGTCGCTTCAGCCCCCTCCAACGATGAGGCTGATGTCGATCCCGCTTCGTATCTCAGCATCGACTTCACGCGTGAGATGGACGCCACCACGCTGGCGAGCGCGATCACGATCGAGCCGTCCGTGCCGTTCTCGGTTCGGCTCGATCCCACCGATGCAAAGCGAGCGGTCATCGCACCCGAAGCGCTCCTCGACCCTTCCACGATCTATGCGGTCGATGTGAGCACCGCGGCGCTCGACGCTCACGGCAACCAGCTGGATCGAAACGCGAGCTTCGCCTTCACCACCGGCGTGTCACGACCTCTCCGCCACTGGGTCGCGTTCGCGACTGCTCTCGCGGACGGCTCCTCGGGAGGTGTGTGGATCGTCAACGAGTCCGGCTTTCCTCGCCGTGTCTTCGATGGACCGTCCGTGCATTCGTTCAGCTGGTCGCCCGAGGGATCGACCCTCCTGATTCAAGGCGAAGCGCTGAGCTGGTCCGCGTTCACGCCGAGCGTCGGCTCGACCCAGCTGCCGTTCAAAGCCGCATGGGCGGCAGCGCTCGCGTCTGGCCTGGGTTACGTGTACATCGACACCAGCGCCACACTTCACCGCCTGTCCGTCGATGGTGCTGACGAGGTCATCGCGAACAACGTTTCAGACGCGGCAAGCGCGCCGAACGGCCTGCGGGTCGCCTACGTGCGATCCTCCGGCACGGCGTCCACCATTTGGGGCTATGACGTCGGCTTGCGGTCGCGATACGAGCTCGTGACCGAGACCGGACCGCTCAGCGACCTGAGCTGGGCCCCGGCCGGCAACCGGATCGCTTACCTGCGTGAGGATCCGGGCGCCACCGTTCTACGCGTCCGCAGCCTCACGGGGCAGGCGGCGACGACGACCGTCGCCAGCGGTGACATCGGCCACCCGACGTGGTTGCCCGACTCGACCCATCTCGTTTTCGCGGCGGGTGTCACAAACGCGAGCGGCCAGCAGCGAAAGGCGTTTCTCGTCAATGCCATCGCCCCTCCGGCGGCACTGACGTCCGCGCTCGCGATCCCATCGCCCCAGATCGAAGTCGCCGACCCGGTCCCATCGCCCGACGGTCACCAGATCGCTTTCGTCAGCCAGAACCAGGTGTGGATGATGAACGCGGATGGAACGCGGCCGACGGCGCTGACGCGATTCGACGCCGCGTCGTTCCCTTACACCTGCCTGACTCCGGCATGGACGCGACTCTAGTCGCGCCCGATACTCAGATGATCGCGACTCTAGTCGCGGCCGATATTCAGATGATCGCGACTCTAGTCGCGGCCGATATTCAGATGATCGCGACTCTAGTCGCGGCCGATACTCAGACTATCCCGACCGTCACTGCTCTCAATCGCGTCGTCGAATAGGCCCTCGAGCCGATCGACAGTTCGAGTCCACGAGAAGCGCTGCGCGAGCATGCTGGCCCGGCGCCCCATCTGCTGGGTGAGCTCGTGGTCCCCGAGCAGGCGACCAATGCGCTCGGCATACTCCGCCGGATCGTCGCCGGCGATGAGGTAGCCGCTGACCCCGTCACGTATCACGGAGCGCAATCCGGGAACGTCTGAGGCGACGACGGGACATCCGCAGGCCTGCGCCTCCAGGCCCACAAGCCCGAAGGATTCGCTGTACGACGGCATCACGCACACGTCGGCGGCGGAGTAGAAGTACGGCAGCTCGTGATGCGCCACCGACCCGAGGAAATCGACACGATCCCGGATCCCAAGCGTCGAGGCGATCGCTTTCAAGCGCGCCTTTTCACTTTCGTCGCCGTCGCGACTGTCTTCACCCAGGACCACGAGCCGCAGGTCTGGATGTGCGCCGTCGCTCAGAAGAGCCAGAGCGCGGATCGCGACCTCGACTCCCTTCAGCCTTTCGAGCCGGCCGACGAAAAGCAGCATCGGTCCGTCCAACCCGGTCTTCCGGCGGGCCTCGGTGCGATCGAGAGGCCGAAAGGTGGCGAGGTCTACGCCAGGAGGCACGATGAAAACGCGATCAGGGCTCGCGCAATAAGCGTTGACGAGCTCCTCACCCTCGTCCGCCGTCGAGGCTATGAGTAGATCGGCCTGGTGAGCGATCTCGGTCTCGACGTGGATCCGAATAGCGGGCTCGGGGCGCGCGCCGCTGGCGAGGTGCTGATTCTTGACCAGGCCGAGCGTATGAGCGATGTGGGCCCAACCGGCCGCGAGGTGCGGCCTGAGCAGGCAGGCGACCTCACCGGAGAGCCAGTAGTGCGAGAAGAGGAGGTCGTACTGGATCCCCTCGGCGGCCGCGAACGCCGCCATCTTGGCCGCGAACGCCGGCACCTCGTTGAGCAGGGAGTACTTGTCGAGTCCCATTCCGACCGGCAGGTAAACCACCCGCGAAAGGGGCGCCAGGGACTCGATCGCGGGATCGTCGGGCGACTGAATTCGCGTGAAGACGTCGGTGGCGATGCCCCGGTCGCTGAAGGCGCTGCACACCTCGCGTACGTAAACATTGAGGCCGCCGTTGGCGTATTGGCCCAAGGATGCGGTGGGCGAGGTGTGCATGGATATGACCGCGATCCGCCGTTGCGAACTGCGGTCCAGGGTCAATTGAGGCTGATCAGCCACGGTATGCCGATCTCGCGTCAAGCCAGCGCCTCGAGACGCAGCAGAACCCCGACTGCGAGAGCGGCGAACAAGAGCCCATATCGCTTAAAACGTACGACGGTTCTGGGTATTCCTGCTGAAGGGCCGCCGGCGGCGGCGGGTTATCATCTTTCCCGCATGCGCCTGGACAAGGGCTTCAAAGTCTCCGCCCTGGTCGCCATTGCGGTCCCGGCAATCTTCGCGCTCACCGCGATAACCACCCTCGCCGACGCCTCTCCGGCCAACACCGCCCTGCCGGGCGACCCCACCCGCGGCGCCACCCTGTACCTGCAGAACTGCACCAGCTGCCATGGCCTGAACCTGGAAGGCGGCATCGGCGCGGTCCTGAATCCGATCGACAAGCTCCCAGGCATTGCCAACCCGCTCGACCCCGCCGTCCTCATCGACATCATCACGAACGGACGTAAGCCGCAGCCGGGCGACCCGAAACAGGCTCCGATGCCGGCTTTGGGCGGCAACGCCAGCCTGACCGCCCAGGACGTCAAGGACCTGGCCTCTTACATCATCCAGCAGAATCAGCTCGGCGCCGGCAACGCCCCGCTGGCGCCCAACGAGCTGGCGAAGCGGACCATGCTGTGGGTCGGCATCGGCATCATCGGCTTGCTTTTCATCACGTACCTGTTGGCCCAGTACAACATGCGCTGGATCGCTCGCCGCGCGGCGGCGCGACACAAGTAGGCGCCCCGCCGGCGGAATCAAGTCCTCGTCCCGCCGCGGCACCAATCCCCACGCCGAAGGGCGGCGCACCAAGGGTTCTGATCCTTTTCAGCGATACCGGCGGCGGCCACCGTGCCGCCGCGCGTGCGCTGACCGACGCCTTGAAGCAACTCGATCGCACGTGCGTGGTGACGGTCGCAGACCCGCTCATGTCCCAGGGTCCCGCGGTGGTGAGGCGGCTGGCGTCGCTGTATTCGCCGATGATCCAGCGCTCGCGAACAGCCTGGGGCGCCGTCTATCACTCGAGCAACACCAAGCCGACCTTCGCCGCCATCCGCGCGGTCTTCGGCCCCGCGGTACGCAAGGCGATCGCCGACCTTCTTCAAGCGCACGATCCTGACGTCGTGCTGTCGGTGCACCCGCTGCTGAATCAGGTCGCGCATCAAGCGATCCAGAAAAGTGGCCGTCCGCGCGCGCTCATGACCGTGATCACCGACCTCGTCGACTTCCACCGAGGCTGGACGTTCAGCAAGGCCGACCTGGTCGTGGCGCCGACGGAGCTCGCGCGCAAAGTCGCGCTTCGCCGGCGCGTACCCGCCGATCGCGTCAAGCTGCTGGGGCTGCCGGTCGACCTGCGCTTCCGACCTCCCGCGCCGGGCGAGAAGCGTGCACTGCGCCGCCGCCACGGGCTCGACGAGACCCGTTTCACGGTCCTGGTCATGGGCGGCGCCGCAGGCGTAGGCAACCTGCTCAAGCAGGTGCGTGTCCTCGCCTGGGAGCCGTATCAGTGGCAGGTGGTGGCCGTGTGCGGGCGCAATGAGAAGCTCCGCCGCCGGCTCGCGCGCGTCCGCTTCGCCACGCCGACCCTGGTTCTTGGGTTCGTCGATTTCATGCCCGAGCTGATGCGCGCGAGCGACGTCATCGTGACCAAGGCCGGCCCCGGCGCGATCGCGGAGGCCCTCGCGACCGGCGTGCCCGTGCTGATCACGGGCTTCCTGCCCGGCCAGGAATCACCGAACGTGGACTTCGTCGTCGAGGCCGGCTTCGGCGCCTTCACGCCCAAGGAACAAGACCTGCTTGACGAGGTGCGCGTGCTCGCCGAGGGTGGGCCGACATGGCAGGAGATGTCGCGCAAGGCCGCCGAGCTGGCGCACCCTTATGCTTCGTCGGACATCGCCCGCGAGTGCCTTCTGCTGGCCGCGCGCTACAGGGCCTCGGCGCAGACGAGACGATAGGGACACAGCCGGCAGCGGCGCCGCTCGGGCTTGGCGTCGAATCGTCCTGACCGTACGCTTTCGGCGACCTCCGAGCCCTCACGCGCCGCCTCGGCCAGCAGCGGACCCGTGTGCTCGACGCGCACCGACTCGCCCGAGGCCAGGTACACCATCTCGAGCTCGACAGGATCGAGCTTCAGGGCCGAGGCCGCGCCCAACGCATACAGCGCCACCTGCAGATCGCGGCGGCCGCGCGGCACGGGGCGGCCCGATTTGTAGTCGACGATGCGCCAGCCCTCCGCCGTGCGGTCGATGCGGTCGATGACCCCGTTGAGCATCCAGCCGTCCACTGAGGTGGTGAATGGCTGCTCGAGATACTCGGGCTGAGCGTCCAGCCCGCCGCGGTTCCGGTAAGCCTCCAGCTGCGATGCGCCGTTGCGCTCGAATGTCGCCGCGCGACGCGCGTCGGGAAACGCGGTCTGCTTCCACACCTCCTGATGCATGGACCGCAGCATCGCCGTGGTGATGGCGGCGCCGCCACGCCTCGCCTCGCCGGCGCGCCGCAGCGTCTCGTGGAGGATCTCGCCTTGAACGGCCTCGGCGGTCTGGACCACGGGCAGGCGCTGGACGTGGCGATACCAGTACTGGCGAGGACAATCGAGATAGGTGGCAATGCTGGAGTAGGAAAGGACGACTTCCGCCTTGCCCCTTCGGGGCGAGGGCTGCGGCGCGGGGTTTGGGCTGGCAGGGAGATCTCGCTGGACAACCGTGCGCCCGCCCGCCGCCCTCACCTCCTTCAGGAATCTCGAATCCCTCCATCTCCGCCCGCCCTCGTAGTGAGATGCTCGGGTGAGGTAGAGCAAGCGCCGCGCTCGCGTCATGGCCACGTAAAGGAGGCGCCGCTCCTCGGCGATGACATCTTCCTTTCCGCGGACGAGCGGCTCCAGCACCGCAGCCGGCAGCTCGAACCGCGGCGACCGCCCCGATTGCGGCAGCCTGCCCTCGACCATGGCGGGGACGAACACCGCTTCGAATTCCAGGCCTTTGGCTTGATGGATCGTCATCACCTGGATCGCATCCCCGAAGCCCTCCACGTCCGCGGGCCGTTCGTCCTCCTGAGACAGAAGGACGAGGTCGAGGCGGCGCATGTAAGCCTCCAGCGAGTGGTCCACCGACGTTTCGCAGAACTCCGCGATCAGCTCCGCGAAGCGGCTCACATTGGCGACGGCTTGCGCGCTTGCACTGTCGAGGTAGCGCGTGCCCTGCATGAGCTCGAAGAAGACGTCACGAACATCAAGGACGCCGGACTGAGTGCCTAGCTTGGCCAGCAGCCCCGCGAAAGCCGACGCCGGTTTCCATTTCATCGCGGCGTCGAGCGGAGGCAGCTCCTTGCGGTCGCGCAGCTTCGAGAGGGTCGGATCCGCATCGAGGCACAGCGGCGGACGGGTGAGGGCGCGCGCCAGAGCCACTACGTCGTTCGGGTCGTGCAAGACTCGCAAGAGCGCGATCGCGTCCTTTATCTCTGGGCGGTCGTAGAAGCCGTGGCCGCCGCTCACAACGTGCGGCAATCCGTGCGCCGACAACGCTTCAGCGATCGGGCGCGCGATTGCGTTCGTGCGGCACAGGACTGCGATCGCGCCGGCTGCCAACCCGGACCCGATAAGTCGTGACGCTTCCGAAGCTATCGCCTCGGCCTCGGTCGCTCCATCAGGACATGACCACAGCTCCACTTTTTCGCCGGACCTGCTCGAGCGCAGCAGCTTGGGCAGGCGCTCGGAGTTGTTGGCGATCAGCGAGGACGCCGCGGCTACGATGCGGCGGGAGCTGCGGTGGTTCCTCCCCAGCGTCACCGTTTGCGCTTCCGGGAAAGCTCGCAGGAAACGCTCAAGGCTCGCGCGAGAAGCGCCGCGAAACCGATAGATGCTCTGGTCGTCATCGCCCACGACGAACGGCTGCGCGGCTCCGGCGATCAGCTCCACCAGGCGCTCCTGGGCGAGATTCAGGTCCTGGTATTCGTCGACCAGAACATGCGGGTAGCGCCCGCGATACGTGTCAAGAAGGGCCGGGCGCTCGCCGAGCATCTTCACCGTCAGCGTCAGCAAATCCTCGAAATCGAGCAGCCTCTGCTTTCGGCAGGCCCGCGCGTAGGCTCGAAACAACCGCACGCAGGCTTGCATTAGCTCTGCCTTCTCATGGTCCTCGGCGCTTTTGGCCCAGACCTCGAGGCGCTCGAGCGGGACCAGCTCTTGCTTGAGCCGCTCGAGCATCTGCAGCGCGGGCGCCACCAGGTCGTCGGGTCGCTCGTCGCCGGTCAACACGAGGTCGCCCAGCTCCCACATCAGCTCGCGCGCCAGGATCCAGCGATCGGCGCCGGTGATGATCCGGAAGCCGGCGGGCACGCCGATCGCATGCCCATCCGCTCGCAGCCACGACAGCGCGATGGCATGAAATGTGCCTACCGCCGGCGCGGAAGCCCCGACGAGATCTTCGATTCGCTCGCGCATCTCGGCGGCGGCGCGGTCCGTGAAAGTCATGACGAGTATCGAGCTTGGGGATGCGCCACTCATGACCAGACGGCGGAACCGCTCGGCGATGACCGCGGTTTTGCCGGTGCCGGCGCCGGCCACCACGCGTACCGGCCCACGGCCGATTGTCGCCGCGGCGCGCTGCTCCGCGTCGAGCCGGATCACTCCAGCGCCGAGGAACGCCCGATCCGCACCCGCAGCGTCCGCACCCGCCGGCCGAGCTGCATGCCGTTGAGGCGCTCGACGATCAGCTCGCCATCGAGGCGCAGCTGGTGCGCCAACGCGGGGCTGGACGTGGTGACCAGCAAGGTTCCGGACTTGAGCTCAACCTCGTCACACAAGCGCGCCGGTTCGGAGCCGATCATGGCGCGGAACGCGGCAGAGACCTGGGTCCCGAGGAGACGGCCGCCGCCAGGCTGCTTGCGCAACACCCGAGGCAGGATATTGCCCACCTTATCCACAGGGCTTCACCTGTCCGGCCTGGACGCTCCAGACGGTCGCGCCGGCGATCAATTCCGGCGGGAACGGGCCCACGTCGACCGAGGTGATGACGACCTGGCCGCCGCCCGTGACATGTCGCAGCAGCGCTCCGCGGCGCTCGAGATCGAGCTCCGACAAAACGTCGTCCAGCAAGAGCACGGGAGGCTCGCCTGTCCGCCTCGCGACCAGCTCGGCTTCGGCCAGCTTCAGGCTGACCACCGCCGTGCGCTGCTGGCCCTGCGAGCCATATCCGCGCGCGTCCTGTCCGTCGAGCAGCACGCGCAGGTCGTCCCGGTGTGGTCCGACGCTGGTGACGCCCCGACGCAGATCGTCGGCCAGCGAGTTATGCACAGCCTCAGCCAGATCTTCAGGTGGCCCCAGATAATCAATCTCGAGGCGTTCCCCGCCCCCGATCTCCGAGTGGCAGCGAGCCGCGGCAGGCGCCAGCTCGCGCACCGCGGTCGACCTGGCGGAGACGACCTCCGATCCCACCCGCACCAGCTCGGAGTTCCACACCTCGAGCTGGGCGGCCGGCTCCTCCCCGGCGGCGATTTTCTTGAGCAGGCTGTTGCGCTGCTCGATGATGCGCCGCAACCCCGACAGGGCCCGCGCATAGCCAGGCTCGACCTGGACCAGAAGCTGGTTCAGGAATCGACGGCGCTGATCGGGTCCCGCTTTGATGAGCCCCAGGTCGTCGGGCCAGAACAGAGTGACCCGGAAGTGGCCTGGGAGGTCGAAGGCCCGTCGTCGAGCGCCGTCGACCTCGATCGTGCGCCGCGCCCGATCTCCCTCAACGTTGAGCGCGATGGTCAACTCCATGCGCCGGCCGGCGCTCTCGACGTCGGCCTCGATGCGCGAGGCTGAGGCCACGGGTCCGACCAGCTCGAGCTCGCGGCGCGCACGCGGCGAGGCGGATAGCGCGAGCATCGCCACGGCTTCGAGCAGGTTCGTCTTGCCTTGGCCGTTGGCGCCGATGAACACGTTGACACCGGGCTCCATCGAGATGTCGAGGTGGGCGTAGTTGCGGTGGTTTCTCAGCTGGAGACGCCGGAGCAGCAAACCTAGGACATGGCCACCCGCACGGGCATGATCACGTAGAGGTAGTGCTCCTTGCCCGGCGGTCGCAGCAGGCCAGGGCTGAGCGGACCATCGAACAGCAGCTCGACCTCGTTCTCGCCCAGAACGCCCAGGGCATCGAGCACGTAGCGGGCGTTGAAGGCGATCTGGATGTCGGAGCCGTCGACGTCGGCTGCCATCTCCGCCCTGCTGTCGCCCACCTCGTTGGTGGTCGCGGACAGCACAAGCGAGCCGGCCTGCGCCTTGACCCGAATCACGTTGGCGCTGTCGCGGGCGAACAGCGAGACGGCACGTACGGTTTGGGTGAGCTCGGCTGTCGAGACCTTGACCGTGGTCGAGCTCTTGCTGGGGATAACCTGTGCATAGTTGGGATACTTTCCGTCGATCAGGCGGGAAGTCAGCTCTGAGCTCCCGGCCTTGAAGAAGATCTGGTTGCGGGCCTTGGAGATGATCACCTCGACCCGTCCGGGTTCTCCCTTCAACACCCTCGAGAGCTCGGCCAGGGCTCGGGCCGGAACGATGAGGCTCGCCTCGAGGTCGCCCGCGCCTGATGCGCCCAGCTTGCTGACCGCAAGGCGATGACCGTCGGTGGCCGCCAGCGTCAGGCCGCCACCCTGCACCTGGACCAGAACTCCGGTGAGCACCGGACGCGCCTCGTCGGTGGAGGCCGCCATCTGGGTCTGCTCGACGGCCGTCACGAGGTCGTCCAGCGCGACCTCGATGCGATCGCCCTCATCCGGCCGCGGTCCCGGTGGGAACTCCTCCGCCTCGATGCACTTGATGTGGGTGTCGAACCTCGCGCAGCGCAAGTTCAGCGACTGGGTGGCTCCGTCGAGGCTCATCTCGAGGTCCTGGTCTGGAAGCGTGCTCACGAAATCCGTCAGGAGGCGGGCCGGCGCCGTCGTGCTGCCCTCCGTCGAGACTTCTGCCGGCACCAGCTTCCGGATGCCGATCTCGAGGTTGGTCGCGGTCAGGGCGAGGCCTTCGGAGGTGGTCTCGATCAGGATGTTGTTGAGGATGGGCAGAGTGGTGCGACTGGAGATTGCGCGGGAAACGATCTGCAGCGCCTGGCCTAGTACAGACGGCCTGCAAGTCACCTTCATTTGAGTTTCGACGGCTTTGGCTTTCAAGACAGTTGTCCCCCGTTCTTAATGTTTCTCTTAGTAGAGAAGTCTCGTAGTCGATAACAGTAAGCGCTGTGCAGACTGTGGATGTCGAGAGGCTTTACAGATCGCCAGGAGTGGGGGATAAGCTCGGGACAACCCCGGCGCGGGGCGGCGATGCCTGTTGCTCCGCTGGGGAAGAATCGCCTCCCAATCGACCGCGCGCTGCCTCTCCCTTGCCTTTCGGAACAACCTGTGGAAAGCGGCATCCAGGGCTCTATCACTGCGCGTACAGGCGCTCTCTGATCGCCTGCACCTCATAGCGCAACCTCTCGTCTTCCTTGAGCTCGTTGGCGATCTTCTCGATGGAGTGGAGTGCCGTCGTATGGTCGCGGCCGCCGAAAGCTTTGCCGATCGCGGGCAGCGAGGAAGGAGTCTCCTCGCGGACGAGGAACATCGCCACCTGCCTCGGAAAGACGATGTGCTTGTCGCGGCGCTTGCCTTTCATGTCGTCGAGGGTGACGTTGTAGTAATCGGCGACCAGGGCCTGTATCCGCTCCACGTTGATGGGCTTACGAGTTCCGGCCGGAATGATGTCGGCGAGGAGACGGGCCGCCTCCTCCGCATCGACCGGACGCTGATGCACCGCGGCGAACGCCTGCACCCGCGTGAGCGCACCTTCCAGCTCACGGATGTTGCGCTGCACTTTGTGCGCTATGAAGCTCAAGACGTCTTCCGGAACGAGGCTGCTGTTGTCGCCGAGCTTCGAGTGGAGGATGGCGAGGCGTGTCTCGAAGTCGGGGGATTGGATGTCGGCGATCAATCCCCATTCAAAACGCGAGCGCAGCCTGTCCTCGAGAGTCGGTATTTCCTTTGGCGGGCGGTCCGACGAGATGACGATCTGCTTGTTGATCTCGTGGAGCGCGTTGAAGGTGTGAAAGAACTCTTCTTTCGTCCTGTCCTTGCCGGCGAGGAACTGCACGTCGTCGATGAGCAGCACGTCGACCGTGCGGTACTTGTGACGGAACTCACCCATGCGTGCGGTCGCGATGGAGCTGATCACCTCGTTGGTGAACTGCTCCGACGTGAGGTAGACGACCCGCTTGCGCGGAAAGCGGTCGTGGACCTCGTGGCCGATGGCGTGCATGAGGTGTGTCTTGCCGAGGCCCACGCCTCCGTACAGGAACAACGGGTTGTAGCTGTCACCGGGCGCTTCGGCGACCGCTTTGGCGGCCGCGTGCGCGAACTGCGAGTTGTGCCCGACGACGAATGATGAGAACTTGAAGCGGGCGTTGAGCTCTGACGGGGTGATGACCGGAGCGTCGGCGGGCGCGTCGACGCCGTTCTCGTGCCCGTTGTCGCCGTTGGGAACAAGCTCGCCCTCTGCATTGACAAGCTGTGGGCGGTGGCCGGTCGGAGAGATCACGAAGTCGATGTCGACCTCCGACCCGGTGACGGCCTGGAGGGTCTCCTGGATGAGCCCTGAGAAGCGGTCTTCGAGCCAGTCTTTGGCGAGCTTGCTGGGGACGCCGATGCGGAAAGTGCCGCCATCGGCTGAAACGACCGACGTGTTCTTGAGCCACATGTCATAGGTCCGTTTCGCGAGTTGGAAGCGAAGCTCCTCCTGCACCTGCGACCAGATCTGGTCCTGATTCACCTCACGCAATCCCTTGCGCCGGCGGGCCAGTCTCACCGCCGACTCGAGCCATAAATGGCTGGGGGCAAAAGGCCGCCGCCTTTTGCAAATGCTGTGGACAACCTGGGGTCAAAATCACCGCCCATCTCCTCCTGCTCCCTCGCCCGCGAGGCACTTCTTGTATTGCGTGCCCGCGAGCACAGGTTCAACCGAAGCCCCACCATCTCGAGCTCCGTCGCCTTGGCGCCTGTGGAAAAGAACGGACCGGATTTCCACAGGTTGGCGGCGCCGACCTGTTCGAAATCCAACATCCGGTCTGATCCGAAACCTGGAAGCGCTGCTGTTATCTTACGGTGACCGTTATGGGGATGGTGGGTGAGTGCGTTGAGCGCGACCTGTACTGGATTGGTTCGGCTGCTTCGGCCCTATCTGCTTCCGGGCCGGGATTGTAACAAAGGCCAGTGGATGCCGCAAGGCATCGCGGCCAATGGATGAGGTGATAGAAGCGGTGTCATGGCTGGGGAAGCCCTCCTCGGCTACACTACCGCGGTTCCGTCAGGCTACAGGCACGGGGGATCCCTCCATCAAGCGAACCTATCAACCCAAGAAGCGCTACCGCCGCCGGGTGCACGGCTTCCTGCGCCGCATGGCCTCGCGCGGCGGTGCACGCGTGGTGCAAAACCGCCGTCGCAAGGGGCGCCAGCGCCTCACCCCCTAGCCGGTAAGTCTCGCCGTTGAAGCGGCGTTTCCGGCTCCGCCGGCAGTCAGATTTCCAGGCCGTGATCGGTGGCAAGCGGATCTATTCGGGGCGGGCGCTCGTCGCTTTTGCCGTTCCTGTCGCCGCTGCTCAAAGCCGCGTCGGCGTGACCGTGAGCCGGAACGTCAAAGGCTCCGTCAACCGGAATCGGGCCCGCCGGCGGCTCCGCGAACTTGCTCGGGACCGGCTGCTCGGCCCTGATTCGCCGCTCCACGGAGTGGGAATACGATATGACGTGGTTCTGATCGCTCGCCCCGCCGTGCTCGAGCTGCCTTTTGCGGACCTCGAGAACGATGTGGAGCAGGCTGCGCTCAGGCTTTCCAGGTTGAATTCATGACGACAGTCCTGCTGGCGATGATCCGCGGCTATCAGATGACGTTCTCGAAGATCCTTCCCCCTTCGTGTCGCTACTACCCGTCCTGCTCCCACTACACATACGAAGCGATTGAGAGGTACGGCTGGCTCAGGGGTGGCTGGATGGGCGCCGTGCGCATCGCGCGCTGCCACCCTTTCGCCAAGGGCGGCTACGATCCTGTTCCTTGATCGCTCGCTTACCGGGGGAAAACTGACATCTACCTGAGCTCCGCCTTCGGCGGCATCTTCGACATCTTCCTGCCCCTCAACCGTTTGTGGGTGACGCTCGTCGAGCAGCCGCTCTCAGCGTTCCTCCTCTACCTGTTCACGCACCTCTCGGCGGTTCCGATCATCAGCTCGATCGGCGCGTATGGCGTCGCGATCATCATCCTGACGGTCCTGATCCGGCTGGCCCTGTCGCCGTTGACGCAGTTCCAGCTGGTGACGCAGCGCAAGACGATGGTCGAGCAGCGCAAGCTCGCGCCCCAGGTCGGTGAGCTGCGGAAGAAGTACAAGAAAGATCCGCAGAAGCTGAACGCGGAGATGATGAAGCTCTATCAGGAGCATGGCGTCAACCCGCTCGGAGGGCTCGTCGGCTGTCTGCCGCTGGTCGTCCAGATCCCGATCCTGACGGCCCTCTACTACGTGTTCCAGGGTTTCGCGAAGGCCGGCCATCCGCCGCAGCCGTTCCTGTTCGTACCCAACCTCAACGACATCCCGATGCAGCACACGCTGTTCGCGGGCCTGCCCATTCCTTCACCGGAGTTCCTGATCTTTCCGCTGTTCGCGGCTATCACCACTTTCGTCCAGTCGAAGATGCTCCAGCAGCCTCCGCCTGCAAATCCGACCGAGCAGGAGCTTCAGACCCAGCAGATGCAGCGGACCATGGTCTGGCTGTCGCCGCTGATGATCGGCTACTTCGCGCTGCAGGTCCCCGCCGGCCTCGGGCTGTACTGGTTTGTCGGGAACCTGGTCAGTATCATTCAGCAGTACTTCGTGGTCGGGTGGGGAAACCTGCTGCCGAAACGGGGTGGAGGGGGGCCGGCGCAGGCCGTCGTGACGAAGGGCGGGGGTGGTCCGAAAAACGGGGGGCCGAGGCCGAGCCTGAAGCCCGCGCCGCAGAACGGACCGAGGCCCAGGAGGCCGAAAAAGTGAGCAAAGTGGTGGGGGCAGTCCGATGAGGTCAGCAGAAGGCCGTGGCCGAACCCTCGACGAAGCCGTCGACGCGGCTTTGATCGAGCTTGGCGAAAGCCGCCGGAACGTGGATGTTCGGGTCATCAGCGAGGGACCTGAGGAGACGGTCGTCGAAGTGAGCGTCATCGATCACAGCGCGCCGTCGCTGGGCGCGGTCGGCACTTCGCCCACCAATGGCAAGGCTGACGTCGCACGCTCGCTGGTCGAAGGTTTGCTCAAACACATGGGCGTTCGAGCCCAGGTCACCGTCCGCACCGGCACCGACCCGATCACGCTCGACATCAGCGGCCGCGACCTGGGTGCGCTGATTGGGTGGCGTGGCGAGACGCTCCGTGCATTGCAGTCGGTGACGAACGTCATGCTCGGCAAGCATCTGGCCGAAGGCGAGCGGGTGATCGTCGACGTCGAGCGGTACCGCCAGCGCCGCGAGCACACAGTCCGCGAGATCGCGCTGCGCGCGGCACGGCAGGTGAAGATGACGGGCGACGCCATCACTCTCGATGCCATGCAGGCATTTGAACGGCGCGCGATTCACCTCGCCCTGCAGGACGATCCCGACGTCGGCAGCTCGAGCATCGGCGAGGAGCCGGACCGCCGGGTGGTGGTCGGACCGCGCAAGCCTGCGGGTAGCTGATCCCATGCCCGGCCGGGCCGCGGCTGAGCGTGTCCGGAAGGCGATCGCGTTGGTGAATGCTGTCGCAGATGGAGCTGGGGACGAGGACATCACCCCGACGGAAATCGCGGAGGCGATCCGGGACTGTCTCGAGCTGCGCGAGATCGAGCAGGGATCGAACGTGCGCAAGTACCTGGGTGAGGCGCTCGACGCGGTATCCGATGGAATGCCTGCGGATTTCGTGGCCATGACGCTCTATGCCGCGCTCGGCGCGATCGGAGAGAGCCGCTCTACGTCGTAAAGAGACCGCACCTATACTGGCAAATCCCTTGACACTCCACCGAGTTCATGGGCTGGCGGGCGGGGCGAAACTGGTGACCGCGGCCATGCCCGAGCGGCTTTCCGCGAGCCTCGTCTTCATGTTCGGCGGCGGCTCGAGGCTCGAAGACGAGCGCCACGCCGGCGTGTCGCATTTCATCGAGCACCTCTTCTTCAAGGGCACCGAGCGGCGGCCGACCTCGAAGGAGATCGCCGATGCGATCGAAGGCGTCGGCGGATTCGTCAATGCCTCCACCGACAAGGAGTTGACCGCCTACTGGACGCGGGTGCCCGCCGAGCACGTGGAGCTCGGTCTCGATGTCCTGGCCGACATCGTGTCCAACTCGAAGCTGGCGCCGGCAGACGTCGAACGCGAGCGGACGGTGATCCTCGAAGAGCTGCGGATGTACCAGGACCAGCCGCAAGAGCTCGTCCAGAACCTGTTCGAGGAGATCATGTGGCCGGACCATGCGCTAGGGCGAGACATCGCCGGCACGGAGCAGTCGGTCGCGCGACTCACGAGGGACGACATCCTCGAGTACGCCAGCGCGCATTACCGGTTGCCGAACCTGGTCATCGGCGCTGCGGGCGCGTTTGACGACTCGCATATGCTGTCGATGGTCCGTTCGCGTCTGACGTTGCCCGCCGATCCGGATGGTTTGCTGGCGCCACTCTTGCCGAAACCGCTGCTGGGGCCGCGCGTGCTCATGCGCCGGCGGAAGACGGAGCAGGCGCATATCTGCTTGGGCGTGCGCGCTTTGAGTTACCTGCATCCCGATCGATTTGCGCTCGACCTCCTGAACACCGTGCTGGGTGAGGGTATGAGTTCACGTCTGTTCCTGAACATCCGTGAACGACTTGGCCTCGCCTACGACGTCCACAGCTTCACGCAAAAACATCGCGACACCGGTCTTCTCGGCGTCTATCTGGGTGTCGATCCGAAAAACGCGGTCGCAGCCGTCAACGCCGTGATTGCGGAGATGAACACACTGTGCGATCACGAGCTCACCGACGAAGAGCTGGAGCGGGCGAAAGAGTTCACGAAGGGCCGTCTGAGGCTCGAGCTCGAGAGCACGAACGGAGTCTCCTTCTGGCTCGCCTATCAGCAGGCGCTGATCGGGTCGATCAAGACGATCGAGGAGGAGGTGGAGCTGGTGGACGCCATCACGGCCGAAGAGGTGCGGCGCGTCGCGAACGACGTGCTGCGGGCGCCGATTCAGATGGCGGTGATCGGGCCGTTCGCCAATGACGTCGCGTTCAGGGCGGCGGTCGGCGCCTAGCGGCCGTTCTTCGTTCTGCTCAGCCCACGGCGGCGGAGCCGCTTTGAAGCATCGGCATCTGGGCGTAGATGTTGCCGAAGTGGTCGATGGGCCAGATACGGAACCATGCGCGGCCGTCGATGCGGTCGCGACCGATGGGCCCGAAGATGCGCGAATCCTGCGATCGGTTGCGGTTGTCGCCCATGACGAAATACTGGTCGGGCGCCATGACGCAGCCGTCGGGGTTGCCGCATTGATTCCAGGAGGTGTTGGCGGTCCAGGCCTCGGGTAGGTAAGGCTCGACGAGTCGATGGCCGTTTATGTAGACGATCGAATCTCGGATGAGAAGGCGCTCGCCCGGGACGGCGATGATCCGCTTGATGAAGTCCTTGGAGTTGTCCGTGGGCGGACGCAGGATGATGATGTCGCCGCGCTGTGGAGCGTGGAGTCGGTAGTCGATCTTATCGGCGATCAGATAGTCGTTGTTGTCCAGCGTCGCGAACATCGAAAGGCCTTCGACGTGCACGGTCTGCACGGCGAAGCTGATGCCGAAATACAGGATGATCGCGAGCACGACGACCTCGGCCAGCTCGCGGAGGAGCGACGATCCGGTCGATGCGCGCGATTGATTCGCCGCGACTGCGGGGTGTTGGGGGGCGGCCATGGATTTTTTTAGGAGACGAGCTTAGCGCAGACCCGTTCCAGCTCTTCTTGACTCGAGTATCGGAGCTCAATGGTTCCGCGCTTGAGACTGCCGGTGATTTTCACCGGGACGCCGAGCCGCGATTCGGCCGAGGCCGCCAGGCGAGGAAGCTCTGAAGGTGCACTGCTGCGCGGGACGCGGTGTGGCTTGTACGTCCTGACCCAGTTCTCGGTCTGCCGCACCGACAGCCGCTTCGCGATCACGACCTTCAGGCCGTGCTCCTGCGCCGCCTGGCTCTCGAGCGCGATCAGCGCGCGGGCGTGGCCGGCGGAGATGGCGCCGGCTGCGACTGAGGACTGCACGGCGGCGCACCCGCCGAGCAGGCGCAGCGATTGGGTCACCGAGACGCGGTGCTTTCCGATCCTCTGCGCGACCTCGTCGTGCGTGAGCCCGAATTCGTCCGTGAGGCGCTTGAGTCCGCGCGCTTCTTCGATCGGGTCCAGGTCCGCGCGCTGCAGGTTCTCGATCAGCCCCAGCACCAGCTGCGCGTCGTTGCCGGTGTCGTTGCGGACGACCGCCGGCACCGACTGAAGCCCGGCGAGGCGGGCGGCACGCCATCGCCTCTCTCCCGCGATCAGCTCGTAGCCGTCGATGCTTCTCCGAACGAGCACGGGCTGGAGCACGCCATGCTGCCTTATCGATTCGGCGAGCTCTCCGAGCGGCTCGGCGTCGAAACGAGAGCGGACCTGCTGATGCGAGGGCCTGATCTGGTCGACCGCGATCATCTGCGGCACCATCGCCTCACCCTGGCGTGACATCGGGATGAGCGCTTCGAGTCCGCGGCCGAGGCCGCGCAGACGTGATGGGGTCATCGTTCCAACAACTCCTTTGCCAGAGTGCGATAAGCGGCCGCGCCCCGTGATGATGGGTCGTACTGGATCACCGGCTTGCCGTGGCTGGGTGCTTCGCTGATGCGGACGTTGCGTGGGATGAGCGTCTTCAACACGTGCGCCGGATGCGAGCGGCGCACCTCTTCGAGAACGTCCCAAGAGAGGGTGGTGCGCCCATCGAACTGGGTCATCAGGATGCCCGCGATCTCGAGCTTGGGATTGAGACTCGAGCGCACGAGCTGGTGTGTGTAGAGGAGATGCCTCAAGCCTTCGAGCGCGAAATATTCGCACTGGGTGGGGATGAGCATGCTGGTCGCGGCCGTGAGGGCGTTGAGCGTGAGCAGCCCGAGCGACGGCGGGCAGTCGACGATCACGCACTTGATGCCGTCGGGCACGGATTCGATCGCGCTCCTCAAGCGGGTCTCGCGTTCACTGAGCGTTGCGAGCTCGATCTCCGCGCCGGCGAGGTCCATGTGCGACGGCACCAGGCTCAGCAGTGGTACGGCGGTCTCCACCATCACCTCTTCCACGGTGGCATCGCCGGCAAGGAGCTGGTAAACGGTGGCGCGCGCCCGGGACGGGTCGAGTCCCAAGCCGGAGGTGGAGTTGGCCTGTGGGTCGAGGTCGATGAGCAGCACCGGATGGCCCAGCTCGGCGAGCGCGGCGCCGAGGTTGATGGCGGTGGTCGTCTTGCCGACGCCTCCCTTCTGGTTGACGATGGCGAGGACGGTGGTCCTGGTCGCGGTCAACATCTTGGGGTCAGCCATTGTTGCTGCTGCTATATCTGGGGTCATACCGGGCGATTGTAGCCTTTGATTCCGCGGCTGGCCATCCCGATTGTTAAGGGCGCCGACCGCCTGCCCACGTCCTTTGGGGGCCCTCCCTGTCCCGGTGCGGCCCCTCCCCCGCCTCGCACCTTACCCGCCAACCTAGACGTTCGATCTCGGGCCAGCAACCCAGCCTGTTAAGACCCGCTTCGTCAAGGATTCGACGGCGCCGCGCTGCGCCGGCGATAAGACCGGAGCATGAATGCGGTCAGGGCGACCAGGGCCAGCTCCGCGGCAATTGCAAAACCCAGAAGCTGGCCGGCGATGCCGATGCTGACCACGAAGTTGTACGTCGCGTGGCTGACGATCGTCGTGGTTGTGTTGGTGTACTTGCGAAGGAGGCCAAGGCCCAATGCGAGGACGAACACCGCGAACGTGTCGAACGAGATGCTGTACTGCGTGTGGATCGATGTGAACAAAAGCGCGGTCACCACGAGCCCAAGACGCGGCTGAAGCGCGCCGCGGAACAGGATCTCTTCGCAGACCGCCGGCAGCAGAGAGATCGCCGCGATCCCAACCGGAGTGCCCAGCCCGCCGAAGACATGCTGAGTGGTGATGTCGACGTTGTGAGCGACTTCAGGCGTAAAGACATGGCTCAGCGAGTCGACGCCCTGGCCGAAGGCGAAAAATACGCCGGCTGCCGTCAGCGCCAGCGCGATCTGCCACCACGCAGGCCTGACCACGCCCAGACGTGCGGCCGTCTGCGTTGGGTCCCTGCGGATGTATAGACCGACGCCGGTCGCGGCGATGATCAAGAAGGGGACCTCCTGTGCGATGAGATCAAGGACCGTCAATGGCGGTTGTGATCTGTCGGCGGCGAGGACATCCGTAAAGGCGATGAGCGAGACCTGCGAACCAAAAAGAATCACAGCCAGGACCAGCGCGAGCCCATGGACCGGGTTGTCGGGATCCAGGTTAAGGAGGCGGGCGACACGCTCGCGCATCGGATTGGACGTCAGCACCGCCGCGACTACGGCGGTGATCATGATTCCGGTACCGATCGCCATCGCCGCTGATCCAATCGCCGGGGGTCCCAGCACGCCGGCGAAGTAGACGGCGCCGAGGAGAAACGTGGCGCCCGAGGTCAGGCCGGCGAGGATCCCGGTCGCATGGCTGGCCCAGGTGCGGCTGGCCGCCGCGTTGGCCGTGATTATCAGCGGCAGCGGCAGCAGGAGAAAGACGAACGCGCTGGCGGCGTCGAGGGTCAGAGCGTGATCAGCCTGGCTTTGAGGACGATGGAGTCAAGGCCGGGGCGGCGGTGGTCGGTCCGGCAGATGTGGGCTTGGACGTCGTGGCCTCGAGGATCGGCCTGAAGAGCTCGATCGGGATCGGGAGCACGATCGTGGTGTTCTTCTCGGTGCCAATCTCGACCAGCGTTTGGAGGAAACGCAGCTGAAGCGCTCCCTGCTGGGTCGAGATGATCTGCGCCGCGTTCGCCAGCGTCTGTGAAGCCTGGAACTCTCCATCGGCGTTGATGATCTTGGCTCGCTTTTCGCGCTCGGCCTCGGCCTGCTTTGCCATCGCTCTTTGCATCGTCGACGGCAGCTCGACGTCCTTGATCTCGACCACCGCGACCTTGATTCCCCAGGGCTCGGTCTGCTCGTCGATGATCTTTTGGAGATTTTGGTTGATCTTTTCGCGGTTGGCGAGCAGGTCGTCCAGGGTGGCCTGCCCCAACGCCGCGCGCAACGTCGTCTGCGCAATCTGCGACGTGGCGTTGATGTAGTTGAGGACTTGAGTCACGGCTCTTTGCGCGTCGACGACCTGGAAATAGATGACCGCATTCACTTTCGCGGTCACGTTGTCGTTTGTGATCACCTCCTGCGGCGGCACCTCGAGGGTGATGACGCGAAGGTCGATCTTGACCAAGCGGTCGACTCCAAACGGGATGATGAAAAACAGGCCCGGGCCCTTGAGCTGGATCAGCCGGCCGAGCCGGAACACGACCCCACGTTCGTACTCGTTGGCGATGCGCAGGCTCGAGAACGCGATGATGAGCAGCAGCACGACGACCACACCGATGACCACCAGCGTGGTGATGTCCATTACGCGTCCTCCTTCTTCGGTCCAGTGTCGCCGGCCACCACTTGCAGCTGCAGGCCCTTGCGGCCCACCACCCGAACCGGGGTGCCCTCGTGGATCGGGCCGTCGGATGCGACCGCTTTCCACAGCGCGCCGCGAACAAAGACTAGTCCTTCCGGGGCAAGCTCCTCGCGAGCCTCGCCCCTTGCGCCCAGCATTGCCTCGGATCCCGTCGTGACCGGACGGCGGCGCGCGATCCACACCTTGCGAATGAAAAAGACGAAGAAAGAGGCGGTCACTATACCCGCGACCAATACGGCAATGGGGTTGACGCCGAGCCCGATCGGCCCGGTGTTGATGAGAAACGCCATCCCCAACAGAAGCGCAACCACGCCCCCGACGCTGAGGATGCCGTGCGTGTTGGCATTGAGGTCGGCGACGAAGAGCACGAGAGCCAGAAGCATCAAGAGCGCGCCCGCGATGTTCACAGGCAGGTTGGCGAGCGAGACGATCGCGAGGATTGCGGCGAGCCCACCGACGACGCCGGGCAGGATCGCGCCAGGAGTCGACAGCTCGGTGATGATGCCGTAAGCGGCGAGCAGGATCAAGAGCGCGGCGACGGTCGGATCGATCAGCGCATTCAAGAAGATCATCCAGAAGGGCATCGGAAAGTCCTGAATCTGAGCGCCCGCCGTATGGATGGTCAGGGACCCGCCGGCCCGCTCCACGGTGCGGCCGTCGACTGCGTTCAGCAGCGAGGTTGGATCAGATGCCTCCAGGTCGGCGACGTGGAGCTGAACGGCTTGCTCCGCGTTGATGTTCACGCTGTTGCGCACCGCGTCTTCGGCCCAATCCGCGTTGCGGCCATGCATCGAGGCCAAGTTGCGGACCCGTGTCACCGCATCATTGAGCACCTTCTTGCCGAGGTCTCCGCCGAGATCGGCGCCGCTCGCCTGAATCGGGTGCGCAGAGCCGATGTTGGTCCCGGGCGCCATGGCCAGGATGTCGGCGGACTGGGCGACGAAGAGACCGGCGGAGGCCGCGCGCGCGCCGCTGGGGTAAACGAAAGCGATCACCGGAACTTTGGAGTTCAGCAGGCTCGTGACGATGTCGTCCATCGAATTCGAGATCCCGCCAGGAGTGTTGATCACGACCAGCAGCGCGTCCGCGTGGTCGGCCTCGGCGCGCGAAACGGACGCTGAGATGTAAGCGGCCATGATGTTGTTGATGTCGCCGTTGAGGTCCGCCTGCTCGACCCTGGGCGTCGCCGCTGCACCAAAAGTCGACGGCAGGACGGCGATCGCCAGGGCTGCCGCTCCTGCTCCCAGCAAGTGGCGGACGCGCATCTATTTGAGTATGGGCCGCTCGTTGACCAGCCGTGTAAAACGTGGAACATTCGGCCGGGGCGCAATGGGCCGGGAGGGCTTCCTGCGCGTCGTAGAATCGCCAGGATGGCTTTCTCACGTCGTCAAGAGGAGCACCCGGGCGATGACGGCCAGGCTGCTGCCGAGCTGAGCGCTTTGATTCGCAGCGCCCGAGCCGCCGGAGCCATGTCCCCGGGCCAGGAGGCGAAGCTGCTCAATCGTGCTGGGCTGGGTGACCGCGCCAGCCAGGACCGCCTTGTGGCCGCGCACCTGGAACAGGTCGTGCGCCTGGCTGCCACTCGAGGCGAGCATGGCTTGTCGGTTGCGGACCTGGTTCAGGAAGGTTCCATCGGTCTCCTCGAGGCCGTACGAACCTTCGCTGACAGCGGGGAGTCCGACTTCTCACAGTTCGCCGAGGCGCTCATCGCCGCTCAGATGGACGCCGCCATCGCGGCCGAGAGCGCCGCGGTCCGAGAGGGCGAGCTGCTCGTTGCAGCGGCCACCGACTATGAGCGCGCGGAGCAGGTGGTGAAACGCGAGCTGCACCGCGCGCCGACCGCGGCAGAGCTCGCCGAGAAGCTGGAATGGACGGTCGACCGAACGCTGTACGTCGCTCGCGTGGTTGCCGAGGCGCGTCGTCGATACGACGAAGAGGTCCTCGCCTTCATCGACCCGGAGGCCATCGACCTTGACGAAGATGGCGACGAGCCCGCCGAACTTGACGGGTAGCGCGCCGCTCAAAACTCCCCTCTACAAACGCCACGTCGCGCTCGGTGGACGCATGGTGGACTTCGGCGGTTGGGAGCTGCCGCAGCAGTACACGTCCATCCGCGACGAGCACCTCGCCGTCCGCCAGGTGGCAGGCCTGTTCGACATCTCGCACATGGGCCGGTTCAAGGTCACCGGCGACGCGAGCTTCGATTTTCTGCAAAGCCTGCTCACCAACGATCTGTCACGCATCGGCTATGGGCGCGCCCAGTACAACCTCATGTGCAACGAAGCCGGCGGCATCCTCGATGACCTGGTCGTGTACTGGGGCGAGGAAGGATTCTTCGTCGTCGTCAACGCCGCCAATCGCGAACAGGACCTGGCATGGATGCGCAGCCATGCGCCGGCAGCTGTGGAGATCGAGGACCGCACCATCGAGCTGGCGCTGGTCGCGTTCCAGGGTCCCAGGGCAGAAGAGCTCACACCCGCGGAAGGACTGGACGACCTGCCGTATTTCGGCTTTCGACCGGGTGTGGTGGCCGGAGTCAGCGGGCTGATCTCGCGCACCGGTTACACCGGTGAAGATGGCTTCGAGATCTTCGTCCCGGCCGATCGGGTGGAGCATGTCTGGGACGCGATACTCGAAAAAGGCGCGCACGCCGGTGTCCTTCCCGCCGGCCTGGGGGCGCGCGATGCGACGCGCCTCGAGGCGGCCCTGCGCCTCTACGGCAGTGACATGGATCAGACCGTGAACCCATATGAGGCGGGGCTCGGTTGGACCGTTCGTGTCGATAAGGGCTCTTTCGTCGGGCGCGAGGCGCTCATGAAGGTCAAGGCTGAGGGGCCCAAACGGACCCTGCTCGGCCTCCAGACTGCAGCCGGTGACATCGCTCGTCATGGAGCGGCGGTGAGCAGCCAGGGACGGGACATCGGCACCGTGACCAGCGGCACTCATTCTTTCTTCCTCGGGCACCCCATCGCGCTGGCGATGGTGGAAGTCGCATCATTGCGAGTCGGGGAAACGGCTGCCGTGGACGTTCGCGGGCGCGAAGC